>BNJS01002658.1_pt1 | contig 121709 bp, 242 predicted proteins | sample 8540461 | NCBI WGS metagenome assembly BNJS01 (sample SAMD00202454, study PRJDB9452) | human saliva metagenome | isolation source: human saliva | place: Japan | reverse complement strand
ACCGATGAAATCAGGCTGAGCTGAAAGCGAATTGGCGGTGAACGCTACGACAGTTTAAAAGCCAAGAATTATTCGAACGAACACAATGGACTGATGTCGTTGAACAACGATAAAAGAATCAGGATTGCGAGCACGGTCGATAGTGGTCCGATCACCGATCGATCACGACTTCGGTGGAAGAATTACGCCCGCTGGCAAAAATTGCCCACGTAAAATATTTTAGGCCACAGCCGATGGTTCATCATCAAGCGCTTTACTTAATTCAGCCGTGTTTTCAACCAGTTGATGGTTTATACCAATAATATCGCCAGCTTTTAAACCTCGTTGCAGCAAGAGAGTTCGGTTGAACCTGGGTGATTTCAACCTTTGATGCCTTTTGCATCATAGTTTTTCAATGTGCGCCATCTAATGCAGGCAATTCCGTTTTAGAGGAAAGTTGATTTTCATCATCCGCTTGTAATTTCACCTTAACATCGTGAGATTTACCATCGCGTAAGTAAGTTAAACCAATCTCTTTTCCTGCACCAGAGGTGGCAATCACGCATTTCTGCAAAACTTGAGATTTTTGACCATTCATCGCCGTGATAATATCCCTGCTTTAATGCCTGCTTCAGCAGCAGATTTGGTAATATCACTTACAAATGCGCCTTTGTTGAGCGCTCACATTGAAGGCTTTGGCTAACCAGCATTGAGTTCACCACCTTTAATACCAAGCAACCCTCGGCGTACTTTTTCACCAAATTCTAAAATTTGTTGCGCTCAAATTGTTTGTTTGATTACTTGAATCGCAAAGGCGTATTCCTGCATTGCCACCGCTTGGCGAAATAATCGCGGTGTTGATACCAATAAGTTCACCATTTAGGTTGACTAATGCACCACCCTGAATTACCGCGGTTTGCAGCAGCATCAGTTTGAATATAGTTTTGCATAAGCACCGCTATCAGAGCCAGTTGAGCGACCTAATGCAGAAACAATACCTGATGTCACAGTTTGCCCTAAAACCAAATGGATTACCAATTGCAACAGTGAAATCGCCTCACGCGTAATTTATCGGAATCAGCAAATTTGATTTCTATAAATTACTTGGTTTTTCGTTGTACTAATGCAATATCTGATTGCTCATCTTTACCCACTAATTTGGCTTTTGAAAACTCACGGCCATCTTGTAATTGCACGGTAATTTTATCTGCCCCGTCAATAACATGATTATTCGTTAAAACAGTAGCCTTTATTGGCATTAATAATGACGCCAGAACCCTAAACCACGGAAGTTACGTTTTGATTCACCGCGTCCACCAAATTGTTCAGCAAAACGATCGCCGAAGAAGAATTTAAATTCCCTCAGGAATATCGTCTTGAAAAGGAGAACGTGAATCAACTTTTTGCTTTTCCTTCAACAGAAAGCGTCACCACAGCAGGTTGAACTTTTTCTAACATAGGTGCCAAACTATTTTGCTGTGAAATGTTTTTGTAAATCAGCTTGAGCCACAAATGGTGTACTCAAGACACTTAATCTGAGAGCAATACTGCTAATCACAAAACGTGTTTTTCATAAAAATACTCAAAATAGATTTCAGATAACGTGGTCTATGAGACAAAGAAATATGTTCAATATGGATTTATTTCTCATATTTATTGAAAGTTTCTAAAGGAAATCGGAGCAGTACAAAACCTTTAAAGTAGCAAAATTCTGCAAATTTATGGTCTAATACGCAGAATTTTCTAGTCAATAAAAAGGTCAAAAATGAGCTGGATTAACCGAATTTTAGTAAAAGTCCGTCTTCTTCTACTCGAAAAGCAAATGCCGGAAGGCGTGTGGACAAATGTACTTCTTGTGAACAAGTACTTTATAGTGAAGAACTCAAACGTAATCTTTATGTTTGCCCAAAATGCGGTCATCATATGCGTATTGACGCACGTGAGCGTTTATTAAAATTATTGGACGAAGGTTCAGCCAAGAAATTGCGGCAGATTTAGAGCCAAAAGATATTTTTAAAATTTAAAGATTTAAAAGAAATATAAAGATCGTATCAGTGCGGCACAAAAAGAAACGGGTGAAAAAGATGCGTTAATTACCATGACTGGTACTCTTTATAATATGCCAATTGTTGTGGCTGCATCGAACTTTGCTTTATGGGCGGTTCAATGGGGTCTGTTGTGGGTGCAAAATTTGTTAAAGCGGCGGAAAAAGCAATGGAAATGAATTGTCCATTTGTGTGTTTCTCTGCCAGTGGTGGTGCGTATGCAAGAAGATTGTTCTCTTTAATGCAAAATGGCAAAAACTAGTGCGGTGCTTGCTCAAAATGCGTGAAAAAGGTGTGCCGTTTATTTCGGTATTAACGGATCCGACCTTAGGGCGGTGTATCAGCAAGTTTTGCGATGTTAGGTGATTTAAATATTGCTGAGCCAAAAAGCTTTAATTGGGTTTGCTGGGCCGCGTTATTGAACAACCGTACGTGAAAAACTCCCAGAAGGTTTCCAACGTAGTGAGTTTTTACTTGAGAAAGGGCAATTGATATGATCGTGAAACGTTCAGAAATGCGTAAAAACTTTAGCAAGTGTACTGAGTAAATTAACGAATCAACCTTCTCCTTTTGTAGAACCTGAACTCATTTCAGAAGATGAATAATATGCAACTTAAAGCCACTTCGCCACTCGCTGAGTGGCTTTCTTATTTAGAAAAAGCCATTTTTAAACCTATTGATCTTGGTTTTAGATCGTATTCAATCGGTGGCAGAAAAATTGGATTTACTCATCCCGCCCCTTATGTGATAACGGTGGGGGACGAGATGGTAAAGGCACGACTTGTCGCTTGTTAGAAACGATTCTGCTTAATCACGGATTACGTGTGGGCGTGTATTCTTCGCCTCATTTACTACGTTATAACGAGCGAGTACGCATCTCAAAATCAAGGATTTACCGGATGAAGACATACAGCCTCTTTTGCTTTTATTGATGAAAACAAAATAGAATCGCTGACTTATTTTGAATTTAGCAATCCCTTTCTGCATTGCATTTATTTAAGCAAAGCAAAATTAGATGTAGTGATTTTTAGAAGTGGGGTTGGGCGGTCGTTTAGATGCGACCAATATTGTGGATAGCCACCTTGCGGTGATTACTAGCATCGATATTGATCATACTGATTTTCTTGGGGATACCAGAGAGGCCATTGCTTTTGAAAAAGCAGGAATTTTTCCGCGAAAAATTGTCCTGTCGTGATTGGCGAACCCAATGTGCCACAAACAATGTTAGAGCAGGCTGAAAAATTACACTGCCAAGTTTCTGACGCGATGTGGATTGGTCATTTGAGCAAAATGCTGAAAATTGGCAATGGAAAAATAAAAAGTGCGGTTAGAACATTTACCGATTTGTCAGATTCCATTGAGCGAATGCCGCAACTGTTCTTGCAGCCGTTCAATACTTGCCTTTTGATATTTCAGAACAGACTTTTGCGAAAATCTTTTGCAAGAGGTGGAGTTAGTCGGTCGTTTTCAAGCTATAAAAGCAGATAAACGTGAAAAATTAGCGGATTATCTTTTGCGTACCAGTTGAAACCTTGCCAACAATTATCGTTGATGTGGGGCATAACCTCATGCTGCAAAAATATTTATCTGAAAAATTGACCGCACTTAAACATAGCATGAGGGAAAAATTATTGCTGTATGTGGGATGCTCAAAGACAAAGATGCAAATGGGGTATTTGGCACATTTAACGCCTATTATTGATGAATGGCATTGTGTAACCTTAGGCGGCTATCGTGGGCAGTCAGGAGCTGAATTAGTAGAGAAATTGAAAAGTCATTTCCCACATGTTCAAGCTACATCAGATAATTCTGTTATGGATGGTGTGCGTACAGCGCTCAAAAGTGCGGTAAAAAATGATGTTGTTTTTAGTCTTTGGATCTTTCCACACCGTAGCCGAATTTTGGTCGGTTGTAGAGTAAACATCAATTGACCTTATTTATAGGGAGGGCAGAGGTTCTAGCTCTCCCAAAAATAAGGCTCAACACCTAATATCAAATCCAAAACCGCTTTTATACGCGCAAAAACTTCTCTTATTCGGGTCGATAGGTGCAATTCAGGTTGTTTTGCTACAAAACAAATCGCATCAATATCATGTGCTTTGGCAATTAAAAGTGCACGTTCGCAATGAAATTTTTGGCTGACAATCGTAAATGCTTGTACTTGGAAAATTTTATCTGCTCGGATAACGGAATCTAGCGTACGGAAACCAGCAAAATCACGGAACATAGAGGCTTAGATACGCCCATTTTTCGTAAATCACGAAACATTGCTCTTGGTTCATTATATTGGACCGTACGATTATCGCCACTTAATAAAAAGATAATTGACTTTTCTGATGATCGATCAACTCTTTTTGCAGCGGCTAAAACGATACTCGTAATAAGCATTAGGTTTTCCACCAATAATATATTTTGCTGTGCCCAGCACAAGAGCATATGCGCGAGGAGGGAGTTCATCAATATTCGTAAATACCTTTATCACGCACGTAAAAACTTACGCCTTTATCGACAACAAGCAAAGCATAATCAGTGCAAAGATTGTATAGAGCGATATACGAAAAAGTGCGGTTAATTTTGATGGTAATTTTTATTATCATGTCTGTAAACATAATGAAAAAATTCTCCGCACTTCAAGGATAATTTGATGGATTTTATGAATTGTATTGATGTGTGATAATTTAGCCGTTTAGACGGCTAAAATTTCTTGACAAGCTAATCGACTTTACTGATAGTTTAAGTGCCATTCTCATTATTACAATAGGTTTCCAATGTCTGTGCAAAATGTAGTGCTTTTTTGACTACAGCCTTTAACCATGACGCTTGGTGGCAAGCTTTCCCATATCAATGTCGCGTATCAAACTTATGGTACGCTCGATGCAGAAAAAAATAATGCGGTATTAATTTGCCATGCTTTGACTGGCGATGCTGAGCCTTATTTCGATGATGGTCGAGATGGATGGTGGCAGAATTTTATGGGCAAAGGTTTAGCATTGGATACGGATCGTTATTTTTTATTAGCTCGAACGTATTAGGTGGTTGCAAGGGAACAACGGGGCCTTCATCAATTAATCTGCAAACGGGTAAACCTTATGGTAGCCAATTTCCTAATATTGTCGTGCAAGATATTGTCAAAGTACAAAAAGCCTTGCTTGATCATCTTGGTATTAACCATTTAAAAGCTATTATTGGTGGATCTTTTGGCGGCATGCAAGCGAATCAATGGGCGATTGATTATCCTGATTTTATGGATAATATCGTGAATCTTTGTTCATCCATTTATTTTAGTGCTGAGCTATAGGCTTTTAACTCATGTTATGCGTCAAGCGGTAATTAATGACCCTAATTTTAATGGTGGAGATTACTATGATGGTACACCACCGGATCAAGGACTATCTATTGCGCGTATGCTAGGAATGTTGACTTACCGTACTGATTTACAGCTTGCAAAAAGCCTTTTGGAGCGCGCTACAAAAATCAGATGGCAGCTTTTTGGGGCGATTACTTTCAAGTTGAATCCTACCTTTCTTACCAAGGCAAAAATTTTTAGAACGTTTTGATGCCAATAGCTATTTGCATTTGTTACGTGCGTTGGATATGTATGATCCAAGCATAGGGTATGAAAATGTCAAAGAGGCATTATCACGCATTAAAGCGCGCTATACGCTGGTTTCTGTGACAACGGACCAGCTCTTTTAAGCCAGTTGACCTTTATAAAAGCAAACAGCTTTTAGAACAAGTGGAGTCGATCTACATTTTTACGAATTCCCATCAGATTACGGACATGATGCGTTTTTAGTAGATTATGATCAGTTTGAAAAACGAATTAGAGATGGTTTTGGCGGGTAATTAATTAGTCATAAAGAAGTGCGGTGAAATTTCACCGCACTTCTTCTTTTATAATAGGTTATTCTTCAGAATCGCTTTCTTCTAAAGAATCCTCTTCATCTGCATCACAGACACGTTCTAAACTTACAACATGTTCATCATCTGCAGTACGAATTAAACGAACACCTTGCGTGTTACGACCTACAATACTCACTTCGCTTACGCGTGTGCGAACAAGAGTTCCTGCATCAGTAATCAACATAATTTGGTCTGTTTCTTCTACTTGAGTTGCAGCAACTACTTTACCATTGCGTTCACTCACTTTAATTGAAATCACACCTTTTTGTATTACGTGATTTAGTTGGGTATTCACTTAATTGCGTACGTTTTCCGTAGCCATTTTGTGTTGCGGTTAAAATTGCCCCTTCACCTTTTTGGGTACAACAAGAGAAACCACTTTTATCGATATTTAAGTCTAATGATGCTCCAGCGTTGTCATCGAAATATCTTCAATTTCTACCGCACTTTCATCATCAGAAATATCGTTTGTTAAAAGCCAGTTTGATACCGCGAACCCCTGTTGCTAAACGCCCCATTGCACGCACGGCATTTTCTGCAAACGTACCACGCGACCGTGTGATGAGAACAACATAATTTCGTTGCTGCCATCGGTAATATCTACGCCGATTAATTCGTCTTCATCACGTAAATTCAATGCGATGATACCATTTGAACGTGGACGGCTAAATTCGGTTAAGGCACTTTTCTTCACAATACCGCCAGCCGTTGCCATGACTACGAATTTATCTTCTTCATGAGCAGAAACTGGCAAGATTGCAGTAATACGTTCGTTTTCTTGTAACGGAAGAATATTCACAATTGGACGACCGCGTACCACGGCTTGCTTGCGGAAGTTGATATACTTTCAACCAATATAAACGACCACGGCTAGAGAAACAGAGGATCGTATCGTGAGTATTTGCCACTAGTAATTTTTCGATGAAATCTTCTTCTTTCATCTTCGTTGCAGATTTACCTTTACCACCACGGCGTTGTGCTTCATAGTCAGTTAATGGTTGGTATTTCACATAACCTGCGTGAAAGTGTCACAACCACATCTTCTTGTGCGATTAAATCTTCTAAATCAATATCGCCTAGAAGCTGCGGTAATTTCAGTTAAACGATCATCACCGAATTGTGCTTTTCACTTCTTCCAATTCTTCACGAATCACTTCCATTAAACGTTCTGCGCTACTTTAAAATATGAAGAAGATCCGCAATTTTAACTAATAATTCTTCATATTCTTTTACAACTTCTTCAAACGCAATGCCCGTTAAACGATGTAAGCGAAGTTCTAGAATTGCGTTTACTTGTGCTGGCGATAAGTAATATTGTTCGCCTTGAATGCCAAGATTTTCTTCTAAAATCATCAGGACGAGCGAAACATCAAGCAGATTAATAATATCGCTATGCAACGTCCAAGAACGTGAACTGATTGCTGTAGCGGCTTCTTCACGGTTTTTAGAGTTGCGAATGATCGCAATCATTTCATCGATATTAGAACGAGCAACTGCTAAAACCTTCCAAAAATATGCGTACGTTCACGCGCTTTGCGAAGTTCAAAGATAGAACGACGTGTCACCACTTCACGGCGGTGTAAAAACAAAGGATTCAATGATTTCTTTAAGATTAAATAAACGTGGCTGACCGTGATCCAATGCCACCATATTGATACCAAAGGTTACTTGCATTTGAGTGAGCGAGTAAAGATGATTTAATACCACTTCCCCTACTGCATCACGTTTAATATCAATTTCAATACGAATCCTTCTTTGTTTGAAAGGTCAGTAATATTGCTGATACCTTCGATCTCGCGAATTAATTCAGCGATTTTCTCGACTAATTTTGCTTTATTTACTTGGTATGGCAATTCAGACACGATAATTTGCTCGCGTCCTTTTTCGTTGGTTTCTACCGTTGCACGAGCACGAACATACACTTTACCACGACCAGTGCGATAGGCTCTTCAATCCCTTTTACGACCATTAATTAATGCAGCGGTTGGAAAGTCTGGACCCGGAATATAGTTGCATTAATTCATCAATGGTAATTTCATTGTTGTCGATATAAGCCAAAACAACCATTTAATACTTCATTTAAGTTGTGAGGGGGAATGTTAGTTGCCATCCCCACTGCAATACCTGAAGAACCATTTTGCTAAAAAGTGCAGGAATACGAGTCGGCAATACATCTGGAATCATTAATTCGCCATCATAGTTTGGCGAGAAATTGACGGTTTCTTTATCCAAATCCGTGAGCAATGCTTGCGTGATTTTTTTGCATACGTACTTCGGTATAACGCATTGCAGCGGGCGCATCACCATCAATTGAACCAAAGTTACCTTGCCCATCAACCAACATATAGCGAAGTGAGAAGGGTTGTGCCATACGAACGATTGTATCGTACACAGCTGAGTCACCATGCGGGTGATATTTACCTATTACATCACCCACAACACGCGCTGATTTTTACATATTTTTATTGGCGGTATTGCTTTTCGCGATCCATGGAGAACAACACGCGGCGGTGAACAGGGTTTTAAAACCATCTCGAACGTCAGGTAATGCACGCCCAACGATAACCGACATCGCATAGTCAAGGTAGGAAGATTTGGTTCTTCTTCAATATTGACAGGGGTGATAGATGATTGGATTGAATCCGTCATTGGTATTCCTTTTTGATCAAAAATTGTGGCGGATTATAGCATAAAGGTATGTTTTTACATTAGGATTTCGCCTGAGGGCGACCTACTTTTTCTTTGCTTTGCCAAAGAAAAAGTAGAGCAAAAGAAAGAAACCCTGCTTTTACTTATTTCCTTTTGTTACATTGAATTTGTTTTAACGGAATTTTTCTGAACTCGCTGCGCTCAAACAGACGAAAAATTTCCTACAAATTCAATTACACAAAAGGCGGAAAAGAAGAGCTTCAATTTAAGTGCGTGTAAAAATTTTTAAATATTCTTATAATGCTTGGATAAGCTAAAAGCCCCATATAAATCGCCTTTTGCGACTTTCAAATTTTAGGCAATTTTCGTCTGTTTGAGCGCAGCGAGTTTAGAAAATTGCCGTTAAGAAAAATTGAAATAAAGCAAAAGATTAGCGATTTAATTGGGGCGTGTTTTTACTTACTTTCTTTTTACACGAGTAAAAAGAAAGTAGGTCGTCGTCAGGCGAAATTCTGACCCTAATTATTTTCCAATTCTCGCCTGCTTTCTGCAACTTCCCATAAGCCTCTAGCAACGCCTGATGTTCCTTAAAGTTTTTCAAATTTTTCATCACTTGCTGGAAGATTGTAGAACGGATTGCCACCTTCAGAGATAGCTGCCCAGGCTTGTTTAACTGCATCTTTACCATACATTTTCTCAAACACTGAACGATATTGCGCTGGTTCGCGAGTTTGATCTAAATGTAATTCAATGATGGAAATTAATGCGCGGTAATAATTCACACGCTCTGTGGTGAATACGGAGCTGTTCATATTCAGTGTCCAGTTCGCCCAATCTAATGCCTGTTCTAATTCGCCCTAATGCAAGGTGGAGCATTGATTTTAATTCTCCGACGCGTAAGGTTGTCCAGCCGCTATTTTTTTAGGTGCAACGATGCCGATAAATTCACGCACGCGAGTCGCATCGTCAATATCTTGGCCATCTAATTCTTCTAATAACTCTTGATAGGTTTTCCGCATCGTGATGCCAATTTGGTAAATCCAGTAAAATTTCGCGCCAATCCATTCCCATATTGTTGTTGGCGTAAATTAAATCGTCTGCAGGATAAATATCAGACATGCCTGGCACAATAATACGGCACGCATAGACATCCAAAATGGTTGTAATCCATCACGTAAACTTCTTTTTCATCTGCACGGAAAATTGCCATTAAATTATTGTATTCTTCTTGCGTTGTACCACTGAAATCCCAATCAGCAAATTCATAATCCGGCGTTTGTTTAAATAAAATCCCAAGAAATTAAACCGCTCGAATCAATAAAGTGGGTTTCTAAATTAGCGTGTTCAGCCACATCATCGTTATTGAAAGATGGCGGAGAATACATCTAAATCTTTCAAACTGCGACCTTGTAAAAGCTCTGTCACCGTACGTTCTAATGCCACTTGGAAATTTGGATGTGCACCAAAAGAGGCAAAGCAAGTGCCGTTATTCGGATTGAGTAGCACCACGCAAATAACAGGGTATTTTCCGCCAAGTGAAGCATCAAAAGCATAAATTGGGAAAGCCTTCTTCCTCTAATTTTTGCAATGGAAGCCTGAATAGATGGATAGCGATCCATCACAGATTTTGGAATTTCTGGCAGACTGATCGCTTCTGGCGATAATTTTATTTTTCACATAACGCTCAAATACTTCTGACAAGCCTTGCACGCGAGCTCCAAATTTCGTATTGCCTGCAGACATGCCATTTGAGACATAAAGGTTGGCAATAATACTTTGTGGAATGTAAACGATTTGTTCGTCTGATTGACGAACATAAGGCATCGCCACGATCCCACGATCATAATTGCCAGATTGTAAATCTACCAATAATTCAGGCGTAAGCTCGGCATTAGGATCAAAAATAATCCAATAAATAATCATCTAAAAATGCCATTAGGCAGTGAGGTATCATCTTCAATCGGGAACCATTTTTTTCATTGGGATAATGCACAAAAATCGCCGTTTTGCAATTTCTTGCCCTAAATAGAAATCAGCAAAGAAATAATTAGTGGAAAGACGCTCAAAATATTCGCCAAGGGCAGAAAGCTAACGCCGCTTTTTGCTTGCCCCTTTACCATTAGAAAAACACTGTGGGCAGTCTTTATCGCGAATATGCACAGACCATACATTTGGCACAGGATTCAGCCAAGATGCCTCTTCAATATTAAAAACCAAGTGCGGTCAATTTTTTGCTGAAATTTTGCAATGCTATCTTCTAATGCAGCATCTTGCCAGGGATAAACGTTTGTTCTGTCATTTTTGTTCCTAAACGCGAAAAAAGTGCGGTGAATAATAGGGGAGTTTTAATAGCGGGGCAAGATTTTTTCGGCAAAAATAAACCCCAAAAAACTTCGGGGATTTCTACCGAACTTTTAACGTATTTTGATTGGCGTTAAAGTAACGTTGGATTGAACCGCATTTTCAAGGCAATCGTAATGGTGGCGAAAATTTTCTCATCGTTAAGAGGAAAGTTTTCTCGCGTAAAGTGCGGTGGAATCAGTTATATTTATTTGGGCTTGTGATAATTCATGTAATAAAATCGGGAGAGAAAGATTAAGTTGCTCGGCGATTTGTTGAATAGAAAAATGCTCGAAAGTCATCATCAAGCGATCTAAATTGCAGTAAGAAGGCATACGATTATGAGTGATAAGATCGGCAAATTGCGTGTTGATTTTTACCCATTTCTTCTTACGGCTATAAAAATGCAGTAACAAACCAAATACGGTAAATCCAGCAAAGAAAAGATGAATATCTAAGGCTTGAGTAAAGAGAAAAGCCTAACCACATTGAAATGCCACTTGCAACAACAAAAAGCAAAACTTAGGGCTAATCCCACACTAAGAAAAAAATTTATAAATCACTTCAAATTTCATTGAATTATCCTTTTCTACGAAATAACCATAGGAAAATATAGAACACCTAATATTATAGAATCCTTTTTATCTTATTTTTGCTACGTTATATTTGAATTAATATATCGATGCTGTAGAATTCGTTGTAATGCCTCGTTTTTAAAAAGTAAAAATGAAAAACGCTTACCATTTTAACCGCACTTCGCCCGAACTTTTACATCAACATTTGAATAACTACATTGAAAAATCACTATGACTATTTACGACATCAATTTTGCTGAACTTTATCAACAACACTTAATCGCTTGTAATCATTACAACTTGCCTCCGACAAAATGGGATAAAAAAAGCCGTGAAAAATGGCAGAGAATTTAGTCGGAAAAACCTTCAGCATATAATCAGCAATTATTGCAAGCTATGAATGTGCAAGCCGATGAAACTGTATTGGATATTGGCTGTGGGCCCGGTACTTTTGCTGTGCCGCTCGCACAACAAGGTTCAACGGTATATGCCTTAGATTATAGCAATGGAATGTTAGATTGCTTGGCGCAGTTCAAGCAGAAATTTGGTTGCATAATCTGACTACATTTCATAAATCTTGGGCGGATAATTGGGATGATGTGCCGCAAGCTGATGTGGTGTTGGCATCTCGTTCCACGTTGGTGGATGATTTGGACGATATGATCGAGAAACTTTGTGCGAAAGCGAAAAAACGTGTGTTTTTGACTTCTGTCACACAACGTCATTTTTAGATGAGGGGCGTATTTGAGGCGATTGGCCGTGAAGATATTGGTTTCCCCACTTATATTTATTTACTCAATCGGTTTGTATCAAAAAGGCATTCAGGCAAATTTTGAATTTTATTGAAACCGAATCCGGTTGTTTTCAAGGTGAAAGCTACGAGGATTTATTAGCCTCGGTGGAATTTTCTTTAGGGCGAACTTTTCCGAAAAAGAAAAACAGGGTTTAAAAGCCTTTTACGATCGTAAACAAGCCAACAACGAACCAATTTCTCACGGACAGAAAAATGGGCGTTGATTTGGTGGAATGTAGAACGAGCTTAACTTTTTAAGTTTGAATGCATTTACCGGCTCTAAAAATACCGGTATTTTTGACCGCACTTTTTCTGGGTTGAGAGTCAGTGGATAAGTCCGTTTTTGCGCAATGATTAACGTGATCGGCGAAAAATTGTTACGCGTTTATTTTTGGTTGCGATAGAGCATTTTTAATCACTTCAAAAATTGAGTAACGAAAGCCAATCAATGACACGCCAAGCAGGGTAGTGACGCAGTGGATAATCTCTCATTTTTCTTTTTGAAAATCAGTGGACTTAATGGATTAAATAAAAGCAATAAAAACCCAGCCATCGTCAGCTAGTCACGATGAGATTCACGCAGAATTTGATGCGGATCTTGCGCAAAATTAAGCGTGCTCATTAAAAACACGGCATTGATTTCTTTTTGAATGAACGGCAATTCGGTGAGGCTTGCTTGAATTAAGCTAACTTTAGCATTGCAAAAGTGCGGTAAGATTTGGCGTGATTTTTCGCTCAGAATAATCTGGTGGTGCATAGGCAAATTCGTTGTAACTTCACCACTTAACTCACCGATCTTCAAAACCTGATGACCTAAAAATTTTGGGCATCCAAGGCATTAACATTTGGCGTAAGGTTTGGCAATAATCATCACCCTTTGGCAAATTTTGCCAACTTTCAGGATGAATGAAAGGCTTGGTCGCTTTGGCATTCCAGTTTACAATCATTTTATTCCTCCATCACAAATGAAAAGGACGATTATGTTATTTTGCTTTTGCCTGCGCTGAATGATAACTACATTTGGCTTTATCAACGAGAAAAATCTGCCTCTTATTATTGTCGATTTGCCTGAAACGGACAAGCTGTTTGCGTGGCTAGATAAGCAAAACGCAACAATTGAAAGCAGTGTTGCTTACTCACGAACATGAGGATCATACACAAGGTGTGTCGGCATTTAAAAACGTTATCCAACGGTGCCGATCTGTGGGCCGCAAGAATGTGAGAAAAAAGCGCAACTCAAATAGTGAACGAAGGGACGATCCTACCGCACATTATCAAATTGATGTCATTCCGACAGGTGGACACACGAAACAGCACGTTAGTTTTTAGTGGATAATCATTTATTTTGTGGTGATGCGTTATTTTCTGCTGGTTGTGGACGTATCCACCGGTAACTATGCGCAGATGTTTGAAGGTTTACAGCGTTTGAATACCTTGCCTGACGAGACGATTGTTTGTCCTGCTCATGAATACACCTTGGGGAATTTAGCATTTGCGGAAGCTGGTGCTGGTGGAGAAAAGTGCGGTAGAAAAAAAGTGCGGTAGAAAAAACAACGTATTTTTGTTGAAAAACAACGGTCTGAAAAATAAACCTAGTTTGCCAACAACCTTAAAACTTGAGCGAGAAATTAATCCGTTTTTACAAGCAAAAACACTTGAAGAATTTACCGCACTTCGCAAAGCCAAAGATATTTTCTAATATTGGGTAAGGACAAAGTGCGGTAATTTTCAAATTAGCGGCTTATTTCTTTCTCGCTAACATCGTGGCAAATTTCATTTTAATGCGATTGCCGTTTTTATCGGTTTTGTGTAATTCGCCCATATTTTTCGTTATATTCTAAGAATTCCCAATCTTTGTAATATTCTTTTAATTCATTTTCAGCAAAAGTGAAAGAGAACGGAAGTGGGCAAGGCACATCATTTGTGGACATGGCCGCAACGATTAAGTTATACCCGCCAACATTGGTGTGTTCTTGCATATTTTTTTAATGATTGACGGCACTCGTTCACGATTTAAGAACATAAATACCACCGTTGAAACAATAAAAATCATAGTTTTCTTGAATGTTGGCAGAGTTAATATCGTAAAGTGCGGTAGAAATATTAAGGTTTTCTTTCTCTTTAGTTTCATTTAAAAAGGCAATGCTGTTTTCATTGTGATCCCAAGAGGTCACATCATAGCCTAATAAACTTAAATAAAGTGAATTACGCCCTTGTCCGCAACCTAAATCTAATACTTTACAAGGCGAGATAATTTTTGCTGCATCCACCACATCGCCGTGAGTGGCTGTCATGTTGTATTTTTTTACTGAAATAATCTTCTTTTTGCAATAGAAACCTAGGGTACATTCTAGGTCATCAGAAAGCGCTTCAACACGGTGCCATGCTTGAGGTTCAACAAAAAGGAATGTCGCTTTCTGGGGTAAAAATATGCTCGGCAACAACATCGCCATTTTCAGTTAGCTCATAAAAATTTGAGCTTACCTTTTAATATGGTTAATTTCCCCAAGTGCCGACTTTTTGTGTTGTGCTTTTCTTGGAACATTTGTGGCAATTTGTCTTTTGTCCACACTGGCATTTGTTTATAGCAAATTAATTCGTTTTTCATAATATTCTCCAAATAGATAAATAGTTGAGTGTTATAGTAGGTTATAAGTCATCTGTTTTCAACAAGAAAAATAAAAAGGGCAACGTAATGTTGCCCTCATTTAGATTGAATTGATTATTTTACTTGCATACCCGCAGTGACACCGTTATCAGCAGATAACAAGAATAAATCACTACCGCCTGTTCCTGCGGATAGAATCATTCCCTCAGACACGCCGAATTTCATTTTTACGTGGTGCAAGGTTTGCTACCATAATCACAAAACGACCTTCTAATTCTTCAGGCTTATTATAAGCCGCTTTAATGCCAGAGAAGACTTGACGAGTATGATCGCCAAGATCCAATTCAAAAACGTAAAAGTTTATTAGATTCTGGCACAGATTCGCATTTCAATACTTTTTGCTACACGCATATCAAGTTTAGCGAAATCATCAATGGTGATGGTTTCCGCAATAGGTTCAACGGCAGAAAGTGCGGTTGGTTTTTCTTCAGTTTTTCTGTGGCTTTATTGGCTGCTGCAAATAAGGCTTTGGTTTCTTCTACAACGGCATCAATTTGTTTTTTTCTCTAAACGAGAGAATAAGGCTTTAAACGGTGCAAGAGTATGGCCAAGTAATGGTTGATGAATATTATCCCAACGTAATTCAGCTTGTAAGAAGGCTTCTGCACGTTCTGCTAGTTTTGGAAGAACAGGTTTTTAAATAAGACATCAACACGCGGAAAAGCTCAATTCCCATTGAACATACGGTTTGCAATTCTGCCTCTTTGCCTTCTTCTTTTTGCAATCACCCAAGGGGCTTTTTTTCATCAATGTATTTATTGGCTTTATCCGTCAATGCCATAATTTCACGAATAGCTTTATTGTATTCACGGCTTTTCGTAATAAGCGGCGATTTGCTCGGCTTGGGCGGTAAATTCTGCAAAATAATGTTTTCATCTTCCAGTTTATTTGCAAGTTTGCCTTCAAAGCGTTTTTGCAATAAAAGCCCGCATTGCGTGAAAGCTAAATTCACTAATTTGTTTACAATATCCGTATTTACACGTTGTACGAAATCTTCAAGATTAAAGTCTAAATCTTCAATGCGATCATTTAATTTTTGCAGCATAGTAATAACGCAAACATTCAGGATCGATATGATTCAAATAAGTGCTGGCTTGAATGAATGTGCCGCGAGATTTTGACATCTTCGCCCCATCCACTGTGACATAGCCGTGAGTGAACACATTAGTCGGTTTACGATAGCCGCTGCCTTCAAGCATTGCAGGCCAGAATAGACTGTGGAAATAAACGATGTCTTTACCGATGAAATGATAAAGCTCCGCATCACTGCCTTCCGCCCAAAAATTCATTGAAATCAATGCCTTCACGATTACATAGATTTTTGAATGAAGCCATATAGCCGATTGGTGCATCTAACCAAACATAGAAGAATTTATCTTTTGCACCTGGAATTTCAAAACCGAAAATAAGGCGCATCGCGTGAAATATCCCATTGTTGTAAAACCGCTCTCAAACCATTCTTGCATTTTGTTCGCAATTTCAGATTGAAGTGAGCCAGAACGTGTCCATTCTTTTAACATGCCTTCAAATGCAGGTAAGTCAAAGAAAAAGTGTTCAGATTCTTTTTACAACAGGAGTTGCGCCAGAAACGGCTGAACGAGGATTAATTAAATCCATTGGGCTATAAGTAGAAAGCACACACTTCGCAGTTATCGCCATATTGATCTTCTGCTTTACATTTCGGGCAAGTGCCTTTCACAAAACGATCAGGGCAAGAACATATTTTTCAGGGTCGAATAACTGAGAAATAACGTTACTCTTAATAAAGCCATTGGCTTTGAGTTTATTGTAAATTTCTGCGGTGAGCTGTTTGTTTTCTTCGCTGTGAGTGGAATGGTAGTTATCAAAACTAATATTAAAACCTGCAAAAATCACGAACGTGATCGGCTTTTTGCTTTGGCAATTAATTCTTCAGGTGTAATGCCAAGTTTATCAGCATTCAGCATAATCGGCGTACCGTGCGCATCATCCGCACAAACAAAAATGAATTTTATTGCCACGCATACGTTGAAAAACGCACCCAAATATCCGCTTGGATATGTTCTAACATATGGTCTAAATGAATTGCCCCATTGGCATAAGGCAAGGCGCAAGTGACTAAAAATTTTACGGGGTTGAGTTGTCATTTATTATTCTCTTTTTAACATATAAAAAAATTGTGGACATCTTACCCGATACAGGGCTTTTTTTCTAGTTTGAAAAACTTTAACTTAACATACCGCACTTTCCGTGATTAAATATGCCCGACAAATTTACTCTACTAAACAGGAAGTTATTATGGCAACCTACTTTTCTGATAATTTGACTGCCGAGCAGCAAAAACCAAGTTCAGCAGATTATCCAACAATTTCAGCATCCAACCCTGCAAAAGGATCTGATTGCGCTTAATACTTTGAAAAAAAGTGGAAAAGGGCGGTGATACTTTACGCATTGAATTGAAATTGCCTTTTGCGTGGAATTCTGGTGCAGAACAGTTAAAACAAGCTGTTTCAGATGCGTTGCTGAAAGCAACAGATTGTAAATCAATTAAATGGGCGGTGACTTATCAAATCGCCACACTTAAACGTGCAAATAATCAACCTGCTGTAAAAGGTGTGAAAAACATTATTGCTGTGAGTTCTGGCAAAGGCGGCGTAGGGAAATCATCGGTTTCTGTTAATCTGGCTTTAGCATTACAAGCACAAGGCGCACGTGTTGGGATTTTAGATGCGGATATTTATGGGCCTTCTATTCCACATATGTTAGGCGCAGCGGATCAACGTCCAACTTCGCCAGATAATCAACACATCACCCCAATTAAAGCACATGGTTTATCTGCAAATTCTATTGGCTTTTTAATGAATGAAGATAGCGCAACAATTTGGCGCGGCCCGATGGCGAGTAGCGCATTAAGCCAATTATTAAATGAAACCCTATGGGATAGTTTAGATTATCTTGTTATCGATATGCCACCGGGCACTGGCGATATTCAACTTACCTTATCACAACAAATCCCTGTGACTGGCGCAGTGGTAGTTACTACTCCACAAGATATTGCTTTTGCTTGATGCGGTGAAAGGTATTTCAATGTTTGAGCGAGTATCTGTGCCGGTATTGGGTATTGTAGAAAATATGTCTATGCATATTTGTAGCGAGTGCGGTCATCACGAAGCGATTTTTGGCACAGGCGGTGCAGAGAAAAATGGCTGAAAAAAATACAATGTGAAAAGTATTAGCTCAACTTCCTTTACACATTCGTATCCGTGAAGATTTAGATACGGGCAACCCAACTGTTGTGCGAGTGCCTGAAAATGAAATTTCACAAGCATTCCTACAACTTGCCGAAAAAGTCTCTACAGAACTTTATTGGCAAGGTTCCGTAATCCCAAGTGAGATTTTTATTTAAAGAAGTGAAAATAATCGAAAAAGATAGGGGCTGCATTTGCAGCCCTTTTTATTGTGGATCAATTAAATCAACAAGTTTCATAATAACTTCATCGATTAAATAATCTTCTGCTTTTGTAGCAAATTTTGCTCACCATACTTCTTTTCCCACGGATTTTAGATTGAGTGAGTTCAGTGATTGACCTATTCAAACATTCAATTTCTTGACTATCAATATCTGTTAGTAATTCCGCAAGGCTTTTTCGTCCACGAATCTGTCTCTTATTGGAAGTAAGCACTATTTTTTTCTCCTTGTGCTTTTAAATTATAGTAAGTATTTATTCTATCCATCTCACCACTTCATCCAACGTTTTACGGGATTTTTCGCAATATCTCGTGAGCGGTAGCCAAAGGTTGCGGCGACAGAAACCGCATATTCTTGAGGATCGAATAATCCTTCTTCGGCGAGGCATTCATTCATTTTATCGTAATGAAAAACCTTCGATTGGGCAAGAGTCGATGCCAAGGGCGGCAGCGCCAGTGAGCATATTGGCAAGGGCGATATAAGTTTGTTTACTACACCAATCAAATAAAGTGCGGTCGCTTTCAAGCAATTTCATATCTTCTTCTTGCAGGGCTTTATATTTTGCGAGGGCTGCTTGTTGTTGCTCTGCGTTCAAGCCTTTACGTGCCATCACATCCACAAAAAAATGGACTATCATAACGGGCATTTTTCTTCGCTAAAAATCACCACAAGATGACTGCAATGATCAAGCTGATTCATCATTCCCCAGCTAAAAGGTTTCATTTTTTTCGCGCAGGGTTTTTATTTTGAATCACTAAAAATTTCAAGGCTCAGAGCCTACAGAACTCGGCGATAATCGACCGCACTCTAAAAATACATTCAAAAATCTTCATCACTGATGTTGGGTCGTAATAACGTGTTGAGCTGCGTTGATGGAAGAGTTCAAGAACTTGTTCACGAGTAAGTTGAGTCATTTTATTTCCTCTTTTTAAAACAAAAAATGTGCTGCCATATTAAAAGATTAGTTTTTGCTAAAAACAAGGGAAAAGATTCTAGAATAGTCAGCACTTTTATCACAGAGGGTGAAGATAATGACAAGAATTGCAATTATTCCTGCGAGAGCAGGTTCTAAAGGAATTAAAGACAAAAATTTACAGCTTGTGGGGGGCGTTTCTTTGGTCGGGCGTGCGATTTTAGCGGCGCAAGAATCGGGCATGTTTGATCAAATTGTGGTGACATCAGATGGTGAAAAATATTTTTAAAAGAAGCCACAAAATACGGCGCAAAAAGCAGTGGCACGCCCTGAAAGTTTGGCGCAAAGTGATACACGCACCATTGATGCTATTTTGCATTGCTTAGAAACACTCAATATTTCACAAGGCACCGCCGCACTTTTGCAACCAACCAGCCCATTGCGTAATGCTTTAGATATTCGTAATGCAATGGAAATTTTCCTGGCGGCAAATATAAATCAGTGGTTTCCGCTTGCGAATGTGAGCATCATCCTTATAAATCCTTCACTTTAGAAGGCACCGAAGTTCAGCCTATTCACGAATTAACGGATTTTGAAGCCCCTCGCCAAAAATTACCGAAATCGTATCGTGCAAATGGTGCAATTTATATTAATGACATCAAAAGTCTCTTTGAAGAAAAACGCTTTTTATTGCCCCAATGCGTTTTTTTATTTAATGCCAACTTATCGTTCCATTGATATCGATTCCACACTTGATTTGCAATTAGCCGAAAGTTTGATTTCAAAAAGAATTCTAAAAATTGGCCGCATGTCGCGGCCTTTTTTGATAAGCCTATTTGCTTTTTTTCCAATAAAAAACTCCCTAAAACTCACCGCACTTTTTGCTTGTTTCTTGCGTAAAGCAAACGTTTGCCTTCATTTCTCATTACACTTGATAAATGTAAATTATCGTAAAGATTGTATTTTTTTAAATTGAATTTCATGACTAAATCTGTATAATTTTTCCACTTTATTTACGCCTTACTTCTTTTATTAATTGAATAAGAGATTAAGGGGATTTTTAAACATCGTTAGAGAGACATTTATGAATAAAATCTTCCGCATCGTTTGGAGCCAAGCAACGCAATCTTGGGTGGCTGTTTCAGAATTAACCAAAAGCACATAAAAAAACAAAGTTCATCAAATTCACAAGGAAGTGCGGTTAAATTTTCAGGCAATTTTATTAAATCTTCAGCAGTCGCATTGGCGTTATTAAGCGGTCATTCGGCTTATGCTGCCGTTAATGCGCCGGGAACAGGATCTGGCGACAGTGTTGCTTGGGGGACATCGTCAAATGCTTTCGGGAAATAATGCTGTTGCTGTGGGTAAAGAATCTAAGGCTACTCAGAACAATGCAGTAGCGGTAGGTAGAAAAGCACAAGCCACAGGAGATAGTGCAATTGCAGTGGGGAATTGACTCTCAAGCATCGGGAACTCTTGCAGAGGCAATCGGTGTTGGATCTAAAGCGATTGGTAATAAATCCGTGGCAATATCCACTAGTAGTAAGGCGGAGGAGATCGAGCTCATAGCGATAGGCGATAATTCTAATACAAACGGAGCTGATACGATTGCCTTTAGGGTACAAATTCAAAGGCTACAAGTTTCAATACTGTAGCCCTTGGTAGAAAGTACACAGCAAGTGGACAGCGTTCGATGGCATTTGGTAATGAAGCAAAGGCTACTGCGAATGATACAATTGCCTTTGGTTCATCTAGCGAAGCAAAGAAAAATAACGATATTATCATTGGTAAAGAAGCCAAAAGCCGTGATGAAGGGGGCGGACATAGCGTTGCTGTCGGCTATAATGCAACAGCCGGCTCTAGTAAAACTGGAGCAGCTACTGATGTCACGAGTACAAATACTAATGCTGCTGCAGGTGGCGTAGCTATTGGTGTCTCATCTTATACAGGGCTTAATAGAAATAATGCTGCCATTAATTCTTCGGTAGCCATTGGTGCTGGTGCTGGTGCTGGGTATCGTGCGATTGGGGCAGACGGTTTACCGACGGGTAATGGTACCGATCCGGATGATAATGCTACCGTATTGGTGAAAGCTTTTGGTGGCACAAAAGCAACATTAAGTAATTTTAATAATTCAGGAACAGCCGATAAAGATGGTTTCTTTTCTTTTCCAAGGCGTAGATATTAATGAAGGGACAGCTTTAGGGCGTAACACCCGTGCCATCGGTGACCAATCGGTAGCCATTGGCGCGCAATCCATAGCGGGTCAAGGTTCTATCGTTATCGGCGGTAATGATATTACACAATATCACAACAAGAAATATTTTAAAGCTGCTAACCCTGATAGTGGGGATGCCAAAGGTGTTAATGATTTTGATGTTGCCACCGTACCTGGAACAGGAAAAATGGTCAACCCTATTACGATTACCGCTAAATATAAGGAGCTTGTAGGCGCAGAATTAGATAAAGCCTATCGTGCCAGCTATGGTCAAGACGGTTCTACCGTAATCGGTATGCAGGCCCACTCTACCACCCCGTTGGGCGTGGCGATTGGTACGAACGCTATCGTTAGAAAAAGGTGCTTTTTGGTGCGACAGCCATTGGTTCCGGTGCGTCTATCTTGGCAAATGCGGAGGCAGCAGTCGCTATCGGTATGGGCGCGGAAGCTCAGGGTAATTATGCAGGATGCTGCCGGTACGGCTGCTCGTGCAAAAGAAAAGTGCGGTAGCTGCTGGTTATCAGGCAAATGCTGACAAATCTGCGGTAGCTGTCGGTGATCATTCTAATGCTACAACTTCTTCTGTTGCAGTCGGCCAGTTAGCACAAGCAACGAAAGAGGCTGATATCGCAGTTGGTCAAGGGGCGAAAAGCGTCTGGTAATCAGGGTGCGATTGCTATGGGCTTGGGTACCAATGCACAAGGCGATTCCTCTATTATGATTGGCGGCTCAGATATTTCATCGGCTGCTAATCAAAGAACAGAGTTTGAAAAAGCAACTGGCGGCATAACCGCTAAAAAGCGTAACCGAGAAAAATTAACGGTAAAGACGTTACCCGTAATTATACTTTTGCTGAAACAACAACGACTCCAGGAACCATCGCTGAGGCATATAAAGGAGCTAACAGGCCTCGATATGGATGTATCCACCCTTGACTTTGCCGATGCGAAAAATAAAAACGGCCATGCTTCAACTTCTTTGGGTGTTCATGCATTATCAAAAGGAAATTTGGCAACAGCCATCGGTGCGGGTGCACGGGCTGATGCTATCGGTTCTCTGGCATTAGGTACCGGAGCACATGCGACTAAACAAAAATGCGGTAGCAATCGGTACAGGCTCTACAACCGCGTTGGTGGGTACGCGCCAATTAAGCGTGAACTACGACAGCGACGGCAATATTGTTTCCGATAACGACAAAGACAAGATTGCTTACACATTTAAATGGGCTGGCGGTACCAATACCTCTGAAGGCGACGTAGTATCCTTCGGTAGCTCCGGTGCAGAACGTCAATTGAAAAACGTGGCAGCCGGTCGCGTGGCTGAAGATTCTACCGATGCAATCAACGGCTCCCAGTTAAACTCTATCACCATTGCAGCAGGTTTTAACACAAGCGGTAATGAAGTAGCGGGATCTTCAGGTGTATTTACATCTAAAAAGCAAATACAGATCCTGCGAAAAAGATTATGAAACTGCAACTCCGTTCGGATGACAAAGTCCAACTCCAAGTCGGCAACAACTTGAAGTTAGACCGTGATGAAACCGTATCTGAAGTTGATGTTCCGGATGATTTTGATAAAACCAAAACAGTTAAAAAGAAAATCAGAAAAAGCCGATTTTGCCTACAGCCTGAACCCTGTATTAACCAACCTGACCAGCGCAGAGTTTAAAGGCACAGATCCAAATGCGCCGACAACCATGCTCACTAATGCAGGCGTAACTATTACTCCGGCAACCTCTACAGGTAAGAAACCCGTTTCATTAACTGAAAATGGTTTAAACAACGGTGGTAATCCGATTACCGACGTAGCCGGCAACCTTGACGGTGCAAAAGCAAATACAACTGCGCCGACAAACGAAGGCTGCTAAACCGGCTAATGCAGACACTATCAAAAATAACGCCGCAACCGTAGGAGATGTGTTGAATGCAGGCTGGAACTTGCAAGAAAAAGGTACGGCAAAAGATTTTGTTACCGCTTATGACACCGTTAATTTTGTTGACGGAGAAGGCACAAGTGTATCTGTTGAAAATACAGACGGCAAAACCAGCAAAATCAAATACAGTGCAAACCTTGGCGATGGTTTGGAAAAACCAACGACAATAAAAATCAAGGTAAAAGCAGCAGATAACACCCTTACAACCGATGCCAACGGCTTAAAAGTTAATACTGGGACAATTAATCCTGTTGACTCAGGAGATAAAGCTGGAACTGTAGCGGTTAATACTAATGACGCAGGTAAAAATCGCAACGGTAGATACGGTTGTAAACGCTGTGAATAACGCGGCTTGGAATGCAATTGCATCGAAAACGAATGATGGCGAAAATGGCGGTACAGTTAAAAAACAAGCGGTTAAAGCAGGCGATACAGTAACTTTTGAAGCCGATAAAAACATCAAAATTGCTCAAGATGGAAGTAAATTCACATTCTCGACAAAAAGATAGTGTCGAGTTCACAACTGTAAAAGTGGGCGATACCACAAATGGTAAAAACCGGTTGAGTTAAAAATGGTGATGTGATTACTGCAAATAATAATCCAGAACAGCCAACAACAGCATTGAACGTGTCTTCAGACGGCAAACCAACCCAAATTACAGGCGTGGGTTCCGTATTGAATACAGACTCAGTGCCGACAATTCCTGCCGGTACGGCGACAAATGCGCCCAACAACCGAAATTGGTTAACTTTAGGTACGGGGCATGGTCAAACTGCATTGACTCCTAATGTCTTGAACTCTGCAGCAACTGTACGTGATTTGGCAAGCATGGGTTGGGTAGTTTCATCTGATAAAACTACCGATGCAACAACAGGCGAATATAAAGATGTGGTGAAAAACGCTAACGAAGTGAAATTCGTCGGCAAAAACGCAGCCAAAGTATCGGGTAAAAACCGATCCTAAGACAGGTATTCGCACTATTACCGTTGATGTAGAAGTGCCATCTGTTGAAACTGCCAAAATCACTCAAAATACCGACGGTTCAGTAACTGGCCCAGCTGGTGAAAACGTTAACTAAAGCGTTAAAAAGATGCAAAAGACGCATTAGCAGAAATTACCAAAAAGGTGCTGATCCTGCAGCAGTACAAGCAGCTCAAGCTAAAGTTGATGAGGCTCAAAAGCTATTGATAATTCACCAAATAGCAACAAGGTGGCGACCGCCCAAAAACGTTGCGGATATGATCGATAACTCTGGCTTTACGTTGAAAACATCTAACGTTGAAGGCGGAGAAAAAGACGTTACATCTACTGGTGATGAAGTCATCAACCCGGGCAAAGCTAGTTGAAATGATTGCAGGTAAAAACTTAACCGTGAAACAAGAGCTGAACGGTAAAGTGACCTATTCGACCAAAGACGAAGTTGAGTTCACTTCTGTGAAAGTGGGTGATACCAAAAACGGTAAAGCACCGGTTAACTTCGCGACCGAAGCTGCCAAACCTGCAAACAACAACGGAACGGACAAAAACACCGACAACGGCGTTGAATGTTTCTCTTCAGACGGCAAACCGACACAGTTGAAAGGGTGTGGGTTCTGTAGTTGAATACAAAAGCACAACCGACATCAACTGGTAAAACAAGGGATACTCCGGCAACAGCGGGCAACCAAAACTTAGTGAATTTAACTACCACGAAGATGGTTCACCGTTAGCGAATGAGATTTTGAACTCAGCGGCAACCGTAGGCGATTTGGCGAACATGGGTTGGGTTAGTCAACCAAAGACGGTAACGACTATAAAGATGTTGTGAAGAACGCTAACCAAAGTGGACTTCGTGGGTAAAAATGGCATTACAGTGACAGGTAAAACTGGCACCGATGGTGTTCGCACCATTACTGTTGAGGCAGCACAAACTCCGGTGGTTTATACCAATAAAGCCGGTGACAAGCTGGTTAAAGTTGGCGATAAATTCTATAAAGCCGATGAAGTTGAAAACGGCAAACCGAAAGAAAATGCTCAAGTAGTACCGAACGGTGATGTTATCGCCTCTATGAACAATGGCGGCAACAATACTGCAACAAACCAATGCAGTTGGCAAACATCGGCAGCAACCTCGCCGACGGTTAACGATACCAACAAACAGGCATTTGACCCGAACAGCACAACGCCAAAAGCTGACAAAAGACAACAAGTCTGCGCCGATGACGGCAGCTCAAGCAGCTGAGTTGTTGAATCCTACAACAGCAGATGGAAAAGCTAATCCTAAATTTGCGGGCAACAATGCGGCAACGGTTTCTGACGTGTTGAATGCGGGTTGGAACCTGCAAGGCAACGGAGAAGTGCGGTTGATTTTGTGAAACCTTTCGACACCGTAAACTTTGTGAATGGTAAAGGCACAAAAGCAGTTGTTGGAAACAAATGACAACTCAACTAGCACCGTGAAGTTTGATGTGGATGCGGGCAAGATTACCAGCAACACAAATGGTTCGGTAAATGGTCCAACGACAGCAGAGAACGCGAAGAAACTTGCTGATGATTTAGAAAATGCACAAAACGCGGTAAACAATTTGGCTCCAAATGCAGATGATGCAGCGAAGAAAAAGCTCAAGATGCACTAAAGCAGCCCAAGATGCGGCAGCACCGTTGAACAAAGTGGCGACTGCTCAAAATGTTGCAGAAATGATCAACAACTCTGGCTTTACACTGAAAGCGGATAAAACTGAGGAGACAACTTAACTGAGGCTGATTTGGCAAAAGGTGAGATGATCAACCCAGGCGATACCATTACTATGAAAGCAGGCAAAAATATGTCTGTGAAACATGAGAAAGATGGTTCGATTACCTATGCAACCAAAGACGAAGTTGAGTTCAACACAGTGAAAGTAGGTGGCGATGCCAATACTTATGTGGATGACAAAGGTAACCCGGTAACTAAGCAAGGGGATTCTTTCGTAGATGCTCAAGGTAACAAAGTTGATGCAGCGAAAGTAAGTCCAGTAGCCCCAGTAACATTAAAAACTGAGAAGGCAAGCCCGGCGAATAACAACGCAGAGGGTAACCATCCGACAACGGCGTTGAATATTGCGGCAGGCAATAAACCAACGCAGTTGAAAGGTGTGGGTTCAGTATTGAATACAGAGGCACAGCCGACATCAACTGGTAAACAAGGGATACTCCGGCAAAACCGGGCAACCAAAACTTAGTGAATCTTGGTAACGACCCAATTACAGGTAAATCTAACCTGATCTGATATTTTGAACTCAGCAGCAACCGTAGGCGATTTGGCGAACATGGGTTGGGTGTCAACCAAAGACGGCAACGACTATACCGATGTTGTGAAGAACGCTAACCAAGTGGACTTCGTGGGTAAAAATGGCATTACAGTGACAGGTAAAACTGGCACCGATGGCGTTCGCACCATTACCGCTGAGGCAGCACAAACTCCGGTGGTTTATACCAATAAGGCTGGTGACAAGCTGGTTAAAGTCGGCGATAAATTCTATAAAGCCGGTGATGTCGTAAACGGTAAAACCGAAAGAAAATGCCCAAGAAGTACCGAACGATAATGTCATCGCCTCTATGAACAATGGCGGTAACTAACACTGCAAACAACCCCTATGCAGTTGGCAAACATCGGCAGCAACCCTGCCGACGGTGAACGATACCAACAAACAGGCATTTGACCCGAACAGCACTGAGCCTAAAGACAAGAAAGACAACAAGTCTGCGCCGATTACGGCAGCTGGAAGAGCTGAATTGTTGAATCCTACAACAGCAGATGGAAAAGCCAATCCTAAATTTGCCGGTAACAATGCGGCAACGGTTTTCTGACGTGTTGAATGCGGGTTGGAACCTGCAAAACAACGGCGAAGCCTCGTGACTTTGTGAAACCGTACGACACGGTAAACTTTGTCAATGGCATAGGAACTGTGGCAGTTGTTGAAACAGATGATAAAGCTACCAACAAGTAATGTAACGTTCAATGTCGATATGGCAGAAATAACGCCGGAAAGTGATGGTTCGGTAAAAGGTCCGGTTACTCAAAAATTGTTAGATGCGATTAGATAAAGCTCAAGAAGAAGTTGAGAAAAATCCTAATGATGAAGCCTGCGAAAAGCGTTAGGAGCTCGCAGAAGACGCAGTGAATAAAGCTGGCGGCAATAAAGTTGCTAATCGCCCAAAACGTTGCGGATATGATTAACGCATCCGGCTTTACGCTGAAAAACCTCTAACGTTGAAGGCGGGAAAAGATGCTACATCTACCGGTGATGAAGTGATCAACCCTGGCAAAGCCGTTGAAATGATTGCAGGTAAAAAAACTTAACCGTGAAACAAGAAGCTGAACGGTAAAGTGACCTATGCAACCAAAAGACGATGTGTCATTCAATACGGTAAATGTGGGTGACAATAGTTATGTCGATGCGGACGGTAAGCCTGTAACTAAAAATGCAGACGGTACTTACACTGATTCTAAAGGTCAGCCAATTGAAGAAGGTAAAGTGACCAAGCTGGCACCAGTTGCGATGAAGGCGGAGAAAGCCAAACCCGCAACGAATAACGGCAATAAAAGCGGAAGACCAACCGACGACTGCGTTGAATGTCTCTTCTTCAGACGGCAAACCGACCCAGATTACGGGTGTGGGCTCTACCCTGAACGTGAAACCTGTGGATACCAATCCGAACGGTACGGCGACAACGGGTGATGCGCGTCCCAACCTGGTTGACTTAGTAGGGTACAGACACTGCACCAGTGAACAAAAACGCTGCTGCAAACGTAGGGCGACCTACAAAAATATGGGTTGGGTGGTATCAACGAAAGACGGTAACGGCTATAAAGATGTTGTGAAGAACGCCAACCAAGTGATTTCAAAGGTGGTACCGGCATTTCCGTCAAAGGTGAGACGACAAAAGATGGCGTCCGTGAAATCACGATTAGCGTTAAAGATGGTGAGGTAATCAAAACCGAATCAATTTACGGCTAAAGTCAATGGAACGGATACTCCGGTAACCAAAGTAGAGACCAATATTACAATACCGCAGATATTGATCCAAAAACTGGCGAACCAAAAGCCAATGTAACCCCTGTAACTCCTGATAAAGGTACAACCCCGACCAATGCAGGTGATGGCTATGTAACAGGTAATAAAGTAGCAACAGCGATTCAAAAATCTGGTTTTGTTGTAGGTAAGCAAACAGAAAAATTATCTGCTGCAGACTTCAACGATAAAGATGAAAAAGTCAACCCTGACGACGAACTTCGTTTTGCAGACGGCAACAACACGAAAGTTAAGTTGGCGACGAAAGAGTCTCGTTGATAAAGACGGCAATAAAGTAACCACAACGACGGTGAAAGTCGATGACCGGTTTGCCTGTCCAATATACGGATAAGAACGGTACGCCGGTAACTAAAGTGGGTGACAAATACTTTACCGTTGACGATAAAGGCAATCCGACTGCAACAGAAGTGAGCTGAAGATTTAACAACTAACATGGTTAATCCAGCGGCCGCACCGAATGTAATTGGTGCACCAACAGCATTGGGTAATGTGAAATCTAATCTTCCGTCTGTAAATGACGCAGATAAGAATGCCAAAAGATGTTGCGGGCAATCCGATTGCAGGTAAAGACAACAAGTCTGCGCCGATTACGGCAACTGAGCAGCTGACTTATTGAATCTAAAAACGGCAGATGGAAAAGCTAATCCTAAATTTGCAGGTAACAATGCGGCAACCCGTTTCCGACGTGTTGAATGCGGGTTGGAACCTGCAAAACAACGGCGAAGTCCCGCGACTTTTGTGAAACCGTACGATACGGTAAACTTTGTAAACGGCAAAGGCACAAAAGCAGTTGTTGAAACAGCAGACAACCTGACCAGCACCGTGAAGTTTGATGTGGATGCGGGTGAAATTACTGCGGATACAGACCAAACCTGGTGCGGTAAAAGGCCCTGTTACTGCAGATGGAAAGCTAAGAAACTGGCAGACGATCTGAAGAAAGCCGAACAGGCAGTAAAAGATTTGCCTGCAGATGCGACTGAAGATAAGAAAGCAGAAAGCACAAAAAGCATTGAAAGATGCCCAAGCTGCGGCAGCTCCGTTGAACAAAGTGGCAACCGCCCAAAACGTTGCGGATATGATTAACGCATCCGGCTTTACGCTGAAAACCCTCTAACGTTGAAGGCGGAGAAAAAGATGCTACATCTACCGGTGATGAAGTGATCAACCCCTGGCAAAGCCGTTGAAATGATTGCAGGTAAAAACTTAACCGTGAAACAAGAAGCGAACGGTAAAGTGACCTATGCAACCAAAAGACGATGTGTCATTCAATACGGTAAATGTGGGTGACAATAGTTATGTCGATGCGGACGGTAAGCCTGTAACCAAAAATGCAGACGGTACTTACACTGATTCTAAAGGTCAGCCAATTGAAGAAGGTAAAGTGACCAAGCTGGCACCAGTTGCGATGAAGGCGGAGAAAGCCAAACCTGCAACGAATAACGGCAATAAAGCGGAAGACCAACCGACGACTGCGTTGAATGTCTCTTCTTCAGACGGCAAACCGACCCAGATTACGGGTGTGGGCTCTACCCGAACGTGAAACCTGTGGATACCAATCCGAACGGTACGGCGACAACGGGTGATGCGCGTCCCAACCTGGTTGACTTAGTAGGTACAGACACTGCACCAGTGAACAAAAACGCTGCTGCAAACCGTAGGCGACCTACAAAAATATGGGTTGGGTGGTATCAACGAAAAGACGGTAACGGCTATAAAAGATGTTGTGAAGAACGCCAACCAAGTGGATTTCAAAGGTGGTACCGGCATTTCCGTCAAAGGTGAGACGACAAAAGACGGCGTCCGTGAAATCACGATTAGCGTTAAAGATGGCGAGGTAATCAAACCGAATCAATTTACGGCTAAAGTCAATGGAACGGATACTCCGGTAACCAAAGTAGGAGACCAATATTACAATACGGCAGATATTGATCCGAAAACCGGCAATCCAAAAAGCCAATGTAACCCCGGTAACTCCTGATAAAGGTACAACCCCGACCAATGCAGGTGATGGCTATGTAACAGGTAATAAAGTTGCAACAGCGATTCAAAAAAATCAGGCTTTTGTGGTTGGTAAGCAGAAAGATGCTCTATCTGCGGCAGACTTCAAAGACGAAGATGAGAAAGTCAACCCTGACGACGAACTTCGTTTTGCAGACGGCAACAACACGAAAGTTGTTGGCGACGAAAGAGTCTGTTGATAAAGACGGCAATAAAGTAACCACAACGACGGTGAAAGTCGATGTGACCGGTTTGCCTGTCCAATATACGGATAAGAACGGTACGCCGGTAACTAAAGTGGGTGACAAATACTTTACCGTTGACGATAAAGGCAATCCGACTGCAACAGAAGTGAAGCTTTCTGAAGATTTAACAACTAACATGGTTAATCCAGCGGCAGCACCGAATAAAAATTGGCGCACCGACGGCATTGGGTAATGTGAAATCTAATCTTCCGTCTGTAAATGACGCAGATAAGAATGCCAAAAGATGTTGCGGCAATCCGATTGCCGGTAAAAGACAACAAGTCTCGCCGATTACGGCCAAAGAAGCTGCCGATATCATCAATAAAAGCCGGTAACAATGCGGCAACCGTTTCCGACGTGTTGAATGCGGGTTGGAACCTGCAAAAATAACAGCGAAGCCCGCGACTTTGTGGAAACCGTACGATACGGTAAACTTTGTAAACGGCAAAGGCACAAAAGCAGTTGTTGAAACAGCAGACAACCTGACCAGCACCGTGAAGTTTGATGTGGATGCGGGTGAAATTACTGCGGATACAACCAAACCTGGTGCGGTAAAAGGCCCTGTTACTGCAGATGAAGCTAAGAAACTGGCAGACGATCTGAAGAAAGCCGAACAGGCAGTAAAAGATTTGCCTGCAGATGCGACTGAAGATAAGAAAGCAGAAGCACAAAAAGCATTGAAAGATGCCCAAGCTGCGGCAGCTCCGTTGAACAAAGTGGCAACCGCCCAAAACGTTGCGGATATGATTAACGCATCCGGCTTTACGCTGAAGACTTCTGCAACTGCCGACGGTAAGAAAGAATCCGGCGACGATGAAATCATCAACCCGGGTAAAACCGTTGAAATGATTGCAGGTAAAAACTTAACCGTGAAACAAGAAGCGAACGGTAAAGTGACCTATGCAACCAAAAGACGATGTGTCATTCAATACGGTAAATGGGTGACAATACTTATGTCGATGCAGACGGTAAGCCTGTAACCAAAAATGCAGACGGTACTTACACTGATTCTAAAGGTCAGCCAATTGAAGAAGGTAAAGTACTAAGCTGGCACCAGTTGCTATGAAGGCGGAAAAAGCTAAACCTGCAACGAATAATGGCAATAAAGCGGAAGACCAACCGACGACTGCGCTGAATGTCTCTTCTTCAGACGGCAAACCGACCCAGATTACGGGTGTGGGCTCTACCCTGAACGTGAAACCTGTGGATACCAATCCTAACGGTACGGCGACAACGGGTGATGCGCGTCCTAACCTGGTTGACTTAGTGGGTACCAAAGATGCACTGGTAAACTAAAAACGCTGCTGCAACCGTAGGCGACCCTGCAAAATATGGGTTGGGTGGTATCGACCAAAGACGGCAACGGCTATACCGATGTTGTGAAGAACGCCAACCAAGTGGATTTCAAGGGGAACTGGCATTACCATTACAGGTAAAACCCTTGAAGATGGCACCGCCAATTGACTGTAGGCATTAAAGAGGGTAGAAGTTACAGATAAAGTAACTAGTTACTCATAAAAGATGGAACTAGAAACCGAAGCTGTTAAGATCGGAGATAATTATTACAAGCTCGATAAAGATGGAAAACCAGAAGGCTTCCAAACAGATGTGAATGGTAAACCCTGCAGGTACCCCATTAAATATCGATAAAGATAATGATGTGATAACTAACAGCGGTTCAGGCTTTGTTACTGGTAATACCGTGGCAACAGCAATCCAAGAGTCTGGTTGGAATGTTGGTTTGGCTGATGCATCCAAAAGCTAATGCAGCATTTAATGATAAAGATAAAGCGTTATCAGCAAACTAAACTTGAGAAAAGTCAATCCAAATGACAATGTTCGTTTTTGTTGATGGTAAAGGCACAAAAAGCGGCAGTAGCAACTGTTGAGCATGTTGATGAGTTCGGCAAGAAAGTGACTGATACTTATGTGAAATTCGATGTTGATGCTGGTAAAGTGGAAGTGGCGAAAGATGACAGGTAATAATACTGGTGCGGTAACAGGTCCAGTTACAGCAGTAGTAAACGACGCATTAACGAAAGCACAAGAGGCTCAGAAAGCATTGAAAACCAGATGCAACAAAGCTGAAAAAGATGCAGCTCAAGCGGCAGTTGATGCGGCGCAAGCAGCGGTAAACAATGCAGGTAACAAAGTGGCAACTGCACAAAATGTTGCTGAGGCTATCAACAATCCAGGTTGGAGAACAAACTCTACCACTGCAACTGGTGGCGCGAAAGATACGCTAATCAATCCAGGTAAGGCTGTGAACTTTGAATCTGGTAAAAAATATGGAAGTGGCACAAACTGTCGATAAAGATGGCAATGTGGCATATACCTATAAAACCAAAGACGATGTTCAATTCAACAGCGTACAGTTTGGTGATGATACAGGTCCCTAAGATCACTAAACAAATGGTGGTAACATCAATGTAAGTGGTCCAGATGGTAAAGCGCCAACTAAGATTACAGGTGTTGCTGCGGGTGATATTTCTCCAGAAAGTTCAGATGCAGTAAAATGGGGCACAAATTTATGCATTAAGCTCGTGGTAATATACCTGAAAGTGAAAAATATCACAGCAACAGTAACTAACCCAGATGGCTCAAAAACGACTAAAGAGTACAAAGATGTTATTGTTGATAAGGATGGTACCCCAATCTTGAAGACCTATAACGTACAAGGTCAGAAAGAAATTATCACTAACTCTGTTGTTGAAGCAATCCACAATATGAATGAGCAAGGTATTAAGTTCTTCCATTCTAATGACGGCGTAGCTCGCCCGAAAAATGGAACAAGAGAATGACTTTGATTCAAGTGCAAGTGGTAAATTTGCAACAGCGATTGGTTCTAAATCAAGCGCTGAAGGTGAACAAATGCAGTTGCAATTGGTTTTAATTCTGTTGTAACGGGTAAGGATTCGATCAGTATTGGTACGGGTAACCGTGTAACTGGTAATAACTCTGGTGCATTTGGTGACCCAAGCACAGTAAGCGGCCAAGGAAGCTATTCTGTGGGTAACAATAATACTGTCGCAACTAATGATACGTTTGTGTTAGGTAATGACGTAAAACACACTGTAGAAAACTCTGCTATCTTGGGTGCTAAATCAACAGCTCGTGGCGGTAATGGCTCTAAAACTGGTACTTTACGTAACTTGAAACAGGATGGTACTCAAGGTGTTAGCACAACAGCTGGTTCAACAGGTACTGTAAGCACCGCAACTGTAGGTCATATGACTTATGGCGGTTTCAAGGAGCGAAAGCTGATGGTGTAGTATCTGTCGGTGCTGCAGGTAACGAACGTCGTGTTCAGAACGTAGCGGCAGGGTGAAATTTCATCAACCTCTACTGATGCGATTAACGGTAGCCAGTTATATGCTGTGGCTGCAGGTATTGGGCATAAACTTGGTGGATTTGAACAACAAGATCAATAAAGTTGGTAAACATGCAGATGCAGGGTACTGCAAGTGCATTAGCGGCTGCGACATATTCCGCAAGCTTATACACCAGGTAAGAGCTTAGTTGGTATTGCAGCTGGTAACTATCAAGGGCAAAATGGTCTTGCAGTAGGTATGTCTCGTATCTCTGATAACGGTAAGATTATCATCCGTTTATCTGGTACGGCAAATACCCAAGGTAAAACTGGCGTTGCAGCTGGCGTAGGGTTACCAATGGTAATCAGCTGATAGCTAAAAACATAATGAAAAACACCGCAAAAGTGCGGTGTTTTTATGTCTTTTTATTTATTCTCATTTAGAAAAGAGGATTTTATAATGAAAATCCACTCAAAGCAGTCTCCAAAACTTGCGGGAAATCTACCGCACTTTGTGCTAAATGAGAAAATGCCAACAGGATTTTTAACATTGTATTATCAATTGTTTTTCAATAATTAGTTTAATAGTTTCAATTACTTACAATCTTAACAAATTGAATTGAGAGTCAATCTCAATACGAAATTTTCCCTTCGATAAAAATAAAAATTTATGATCTCAGTCAATAAAACAATCGTTTTACTCTAGTCTGGGTAACTCTGAAGGAGTATCCTTATTTTCAGAGTGGTTATTGTGATGTATTGGCGTAATGCCTTCCACCTACTTTCTGTTTCTATCTATACATACTTTGGGGGAAAATATGAACCGTTTTTGTTATAGGTGATCCGAAAGATTGCATTGGATGCAATACCTGTATGGCTGCTTGCAGCGAAGTACACAAAGCTTTTGGATTACAATCCTTTCCGCGGTTACAAGTAATGCGTAACGACGATATTACTGTGCCGATCTTATGTCGTCATTGTGATGATTCACCTTGTGCATGGTATGCCCTGTGCATGCAATTAAAGCACTGAAAATGACACTATTCAATTAAAACGAAAGGTTTGTGTATTGGCTGTAAACTTTGCGCCATTGCTTGTCCATTCGGGGCGATTACTCAACACGGTAGCGCGCCATTAGACGCACCAAACCACTACGACAGTTTCTCTTTCACTGATGCGGTAAAACGTGATATTCGCACCGCACCGAATAATACTGATGTTCATAATATGCTTGCATGGGAACCAGGTGTAAAAGCTATCGCAGTGAAATGCGACCTTTGCTATTTCCGTGAAGAAGGTCCTGCTTGTATGCAAACTTGCCCAACAAAAACTTTATTCTTAATTAGTGATGAGAGTATCGAACAAGCAAATCGCAAAAAACGCGAAATGGCAATGATGGGTTCTCCTGTCGTGCCAAGATAAAAAGTTTATTGTTTGTTTACTCGTTAATCAATGGAGTGAAATTATGAGTTCTTCAATCAGTTTACTCATCACGTCCTTGTTGATTTATGTCGTTGGTGCGTTTATTTCTCTCGCTGTGCGAAAAATGAACAACTTTCAATCAATATATCCGGCGTGACCGGTGTACTTGGTGGCTTGTTAGGCATTGTTGCCTGCATTCCCGTGCTTATCAGCAACGATACGGTCGTTGATGTGTTTTCAACCCCTTTCGACTTCGCCCAATTTTCAATCCGCATTGACGGATTAGCTGCGTTTATGGTGTGTGTCATTTCTTTAATGGTTATTATCACCGCACTTTATTCCTTTTCCTATGTGAAAGAATACATTGGCAAAGGCGCTGGCACGATGGGCTTCTTTATGAATTTGTTTATCGCCTCAATGGTTGCTTTTAGTCACCAGCGATAACGCTTTCTACTTTTTAGTGTTCTTTGAAATGATGTCTTTGGCATCTTACTTCTTAGTACTTACCGAACAAGACGACAACGCAACCAATGCGGGCTTGTTGTATTTCTTCATTGCTCACGCTGGTTCTGTGTTGATTATGATCGCTTTCTTTATTTTCTATTGCTACGCAGGTAGCTTTGAATTTGAAGCCTTCCGCCACACCGAGCTTTCAATGCCTTTAGCCTTTACGGTATTTATTTTGGCATTTCTTGGTTTCGGTGCAAAAGCAGGGATGATTCCATTGCATAGCTGGTTACCAAAAGCTCACCCAGCTGCACCTTCTCATGCTTCTGCAATGATGTCTGGTGTGATGGTTAAAATCGGTATTTTCGGGATTATCAAAGTTGGTATTGATTTACTTGGCGCACACAATATGTGGTTTGGTGTGATTGTGCTTGCTTTTGGCGCAGTTTCTTCTGTGCTTGGCGTACTTTATGCCTTAGCAGAACATGACATCAAAAAACTTTTGGCGTATCACACCGTAGAAAACATCGGCATTATTATGATGGGTGTAGGTGTCGGTATGATTGGTATGGCCATTCATAATCCTGTACTTGCTATTGTCGGTTTACTTGGCGGTTTATATCACTTACTTAACCATGCGGTATTCAAAGGCTTATTGTTCTTGGGGTGCTGGTTCTGTGATGTACCGTTTACATTCAAAAGATATGGATTTAATGGGCGGACTTGGCAAATTAATGCCATTTACTGCTTTCTGTTTCTTGATTGGTACCATGGCAATTTCTGCATTACCACCATTTAACGGTTTTGTGAGTGAATGGTTTACTTATCAATCTTTATTCAGCCTAAGCCAACACAATGATGTGGTATTACGTATCGCTGGCCCTGTTGCAATCATTATGCTTGCCTTAACAGGTGCACTTGCCGCACTTTGTTTCGTGAAAGTGTATGGTATTAGCTTTGGTGGTGCACCACGCAGCGAAAAAGCAGCACATGCACGCGAAGTGCCAAAACCAATGGTGATTGCAATGGCAATCTTGGCATTATTCTGTGTACTTTTAGGCGTGGGCGCTTCTGTGGTAACTCCAATTATTGCCAATATTGCAACCGCACTTTCTCATAATGAAATGCTTAATTTAGCAGAAAATGGCGTAGTGGTAGCAAGCAATACACCGAATACAGCGCTTTCTACACCAATGGTGAGCATTATGTTGATTGCATTCTTTGTGTTGCCGTTTATGTATTACGCTTATACCAAAGGCAATCGTATGGCAGATCGTGCAAAAGGCAATCCTTGGGCTTGTGGTTATGCTTACGAAATGGATATGGCAGCCTCTGCGGGTAGTTTTACTCGTCCGCTTCGTATTATCTTCAAACCACTTTATACCTTGCGTCAAGTGCTTGATCCTGCGCCTGCTGGTGCAAAAGGTATCAATGCATTAATTTCAGGTGCGACCAAAAACAGAACCATTCTGGGAAGAAAAAGTAACAATGCCGATTGCGCATTTTATCCCATGGTTAGGTCGTAAAATTCAATGGCTACAACAAGGCGACTTCCGCGTTTATTGCGTGTACTTCGTGATTGCCTTGGTTGTGTTATTACTTTCCATTGCGTTGATGTAGGAGGAAATTATGATTTTCATTACCTTCAGAAATTTCCACTTCCGCTGGAATGTTCCTTTTAGCCATTGTGCAAGCGTTAATTCTTCTCGCTTTGGCACCGTTCTTTTCAGGCATTTCACGGATGATTCGGGCTCGTATTCAATCTCGTCGTGGCCCGGGCTTGTTACAAGATTATCGCGACATTGCTAAATTAATGACGCGTCAAAAATATTTGGCCAGATAATGCGGGTTGGGTATCTCGTGTTATGCCTTATGTGTTAATTAGCACAGTCATGGTGGTTGCGATGAGTTTACCCATGTTTACTCATCACTCACCGTTTTGGGGGCAGGCAGTGATTTAATCACCGTTATTTATTTGTTCGCGTTGTTCCGCTTTTTCTTCTCAATTGCGGGTTTGGATTCTAACAGTACTTTCTCAAGTTTAGGTGCAAGCCGTGAAGTGACATTAGGCGTACTTGTTGAACCAATCTTAATGTTGGCATTCATTGTGATTGCTTTTAATTGCAGGTTCTACAAATTTTTGCAGTAATTAGCACTGCACTTTCTAGCCAACCTTGGCAATATCCTGTTGCAACAGTGATTGCCTTTAGTTGCCGCTGCTTTTTGTGATCTTTATTGAAATGGGCAAAATCCCATTTGACTTGGCTGAAGCAGAACAAGAACTTCAAGAAGGCCCACTTACTGAATATTCAGGCCCTTCTTTTCGCCTTATTGAAAGTCGGTTTGAGTTTAAAATCAATGGTGGTTGCCTCTATCTTTGTGAGCGTGCTTTTTCCCATTCGGTGCAGCACAAGAGTTCACAGTAAGTGCGGTCATTTTAGGTATCGTTTCTTTCTTTGTGAAATTACTCGTGGTATTTATCGCCGCATGTGTGTTTGAAAAACACATTGGCACGTACCCGCTTTATGCTAACAGGACGTTTAACTGTGGTCGGTTTCGGCATTTCAGTGTTGGCGTTTGTGTTTTACTTCACAGGATTGTAAGGAGGAAATATGGAACGTTTAGCACTAATTACAATCATTTTGCCGTTTGTCGGTGCGTTTATTGTGGGGTTGAACAAACAATCTTTCCCCAAAAAATTGCCACAATTTTTGCCGCACTTGCTACCCTTGGCACACTTGCTGTGGCGGGGCAGTGGTATGCAAATGGCGCACAATCTGTCACCTATGATTTAGTCAAATTTGGTGATACCGCAATCTTCGGCGTGACCTTAGATGCAGTGAGTACATTAATTGCCTTTGCCGTTGTGGGTTTAGGTTTCTTAATTTGCTTATATTCTTGTGGTTATTTAACCGATAAAAACCGTGAACATCCGCATAACGGATTACCCTCGTTTTTTTATGCTTTCTTATTGATTTTCATCGGTGCAATGGCAGGCTTGGTGTATTCATCAACTTTAGCGGGTCAGTTGCTTTTCTTTGAAATCACAGGGGGATGTTCTTGGGCATTAATCAGCTATTATCAAAGCCAAAAAGCAATGGCGGCTGCGATGAAAGCGTTGATTATCACTCACGTAGGTTCATTAGGTTTATACCTTGCTGCGGCTTATTTATTTAGCCAATCTGGCACATTCTCTATCACGGCGTTAGAACATCTTGCGCCAGAAGCGAAAACTATCGTGTTATTTGGTGTGATGTTTGCTGCATGGGGTAAATCAGCACAACTTCCAATGCAAATTTGGTTACCAAATGCGATGGAAGCACCAACACCGGTCAGTGCGTATTTGCACGCGGCATCAATGGTAAAAAGTGGGCGTCTATATTTTCGCTCGTTCTGTGATGTCTGCTGGTGAAATTCCTCACATTGTGGGCGAAGTGGGAATTGTGATGGCAATGATTACATTGATTTATGGTTTCTTAATGTACTTGCCACAAGCGGATTTAAAAACGCTTACTTGCGTATTCAACTATTACTCAACTTTCTTACATTTTCATCGGGCTTTCTCTTGCAGCATTAGGTTCTAAATTAGCTTTTGTTGCAGCGATTGCTTATATCTTTAACCACGCCTTTGCGAAAAGTTTATTCTTCTTGGTTGCAGGTTCATTGAGCTATGCCACAGGTACACGTTCAATGCCTCGTTTACAAGGGATTATGCGCACCATGCCTGTTGTTGGTACTGGATTTGGTATTGCCGCATTGGCTATTGCTGGTGTGCCACCGTTTAACGGTTTCTTCAGTAAATTCCCATTATTTGCCGCAGGTTTCGACCTCGGACAAGAATATTCATGGGTAACTTGGTTAATGGTGATTGCGTTGATTGAATCTACGGCAACGTTTGTTTGGTTGCTTTATAAATTTGGTCAATGCGTTATCGGTAAACCATCTGAAGACGTGCAAAATGCACAACCATTGCCATTCTCTATGACATTTGTTTTAGTGATTTTTAATGGTGATGTCTGTGTGTTCTAGCTTTATCGCTGCCTATTGGTTAGGCCTTGCGGGTTAAGGAGAGAATTATGTTAATGATCAATGTATTAGCGAGTTTACTCATCATTACATCGCTTTGTGTCATTATGGCAAAAACCGCAAAAAAATCCGCGTTGTGCTATGGCTTACAGTCTCTTGTATTGGTGGTGTTATTCGTTTATTTGGCATTTGAAATGCAAGCTCACGAACTTTATATGTGGTCCATTAGTGCATTCATCACGAAAGTATTATTAGTGCCAGGAATTTTAATCTTTTCTTTACGAAAAATTGACGAAAGTCAAACTCCTGCAGGAATGAATGTCGCTTGGTTGATCCCGATCACATCTATCATCGTTTGCTTATGTTACTTTGTTGTCATTCCAGTGAACTTACCGTTAGTTGAACATTTAAAACCAGCGTTGTCAGTATCACTTAGCCACTTCCTTTTAGGTTTAGTGTGTATTGTGAGCCAACGCAATATTGTGAAACAAGTTTTCGGTTATTGTTTAATGGAAAACGGTGCGCATTTAACGTTGGCTTTACTTGCCAACAATGCGCCAGAATTAGTTGAAATCGGCATTGCCACCGATGCGATTTTTGCGGTCATCATTATGGTGGTGTTGGTGAATAAAATTTACCGCACTTTCAACACTGTTGATGCTAAACAACTTATGAGTTTGAAGGGGTAACGCTATGTATGAACAATGGATAATTGCGTTATTAGTCGCACCTTTAGTCATCGCTTTTGAAAGCTTTGCACTACGCGGAACAAAAAATCGGACAGTTTGTACCGCATTCCATATTACCGGGTTAATTTTGATGTTGTTCTTTTCCGTACAGGTCATTTCTGGCGTGTTGGAAAAAGGCAGTATCAGTGCATTTAACAACTGGGTGTATGTTGATAGTCTTTCTGCCATTTTCTTAGGCTTAATTGCTGTCGTGGGTTCACTTGCTGGTGTGTATTCCATCGGTTATATGAACACAGAATTGGAAGAAGGACATATTGATTTTAAAACCTATGCCCATTACCACGGTTTCTTACACTTATTCTTCTTTACGATGATTGTGTCAGTTATCACCAATAACTTAATTTTAATGTGGGTTGCCATTGAAGCGACAACATTAAGCTCTGCGTTTTTGGTCGGTACTTACAAACAAAAAACATCCCTTGAAGCCGCGTGGAAATACATCATCATCTGTTCTGTGGGGCGTAGCTTTCGGTTTATACGGCACACTTTTTAACCTTTGCTAACGCAAATGGCGTGCTTGCCGATCCAAGCCAAGCGATTTTCTGGTCAGCCGTGAATCAACAAGCCACTGGTTTAAACCCAATGTTGATGTATATCGCATTCGCTTTCGTATTGATTGGTTTTGGCACGAAGTGCGGTCTATTTCCAATGCATACTTGGTTATCAGACGCACACAGTGAAGCACCAAGCCCGGTGAGTGCAATTTTATCAGCGGTGTTATTAAACTGTGCAATGCTTGTGGTGTTGCGTTACTACACATTAGTTTCAAAAGCGGTTGGCGCAGAATTTCCACAAACTTTAATGTTGATCTTTGGTTTACTTTCAGTGCTTGTGGCGGCGTTATTTATCATCGTGCAATTTGATATTAAACGTATGCTTGCTTACTCAAGTATCGAAAATATGGGCTTAATCAGCTTTGCTTTCGGTCTTGGTGGCCCAATTGGGGTATTTGCAGGTTTACTTCACACCATCAACCACAGTCTTGCGAAAACCTTATTATTCTGTGCATCGGGTAATATTCTATTGAAATATAAAACCCGTGATATGAATCAAGTGCGTGGATTATGGCGTGTTGCACCAGTGAGTGCGGTGCTTTTCGCAGGTGGTGCGTTGGCATTGGGCGGTATCCCTCCATTTAACGTATTTGTGAGTGAATTTAGTGTTGTGGTCGCAGGGATTACAGCGGGTAAAACTTGGTTAGTTATTTTATGCTTAATTTTTACTTACCATCGTGCTTGCAGGACTTGCCTTAATGCTATTAAAAACAGTGCTTGGCAAACAACCTGATAATGTGGAAGCGGGCGAAGTCAGTAAAGTCTCTTTGGCGGCAATGGCCATACTATTGTTGTTAATGTTTGTAATGGGTATCCATATTGCAGAGCCAATCTTGCAGTTACTAAAAAGTGCGGTAGGAATTGTGCTTGGATCTGAACATGTGTCCTTTGGCGATATGCTAGTTTTACCTTGGCAAAGTTTAGCGAAATGATCGACAACTGGGGGAAAAAATGGAATTAACTAAAAATACATCGGTCGATCCGGTAAAAATGCTCGGCAAAAAATTATATTGAAGCTCGTTAATGCAAAAATTTCCGAATACCATTTTAGATGAGGAGTGGTCTACACCGAATCAAGTAACTTTAACAGTGAAAACGAATATGTTACCTGATGTGGTGGAGTATCTTTACTATCAACATGAAGGCTGGTTGCCATTAGTTTTTGGTAACGATGAACGTTCAATTCATGGTCATTATGCTGTTTATTACGTGCTTTCTATGGAAGGTGTCGTCAAAACTTTTGTGACCATTAAAGCACTCGTAGATCCAGTCACACTCGAATTTCCTTCCGTGACACCGAAAGTCAAAGCGGCGGTGTGGGGCGAACGTGAATTATTTGATATGTACGGTTTAAAAGCCGTCGGTCTTCCCGATCAACGCCGTTTAGTGTTACCAGATGACTGGCCAGATGATCTTTACCCATTACGTAAAGATTCTATGGATTACCGTTTGCGTCCAGATCCGACTACGGCAACGGAAACCTATGAGTTTATTAACGAAAAAGGTGAAGCACGTATTGTGCCTATCGGCCCTCTCCATATTACATCAGATGAACCGGGACACTTCCGTTTGTTTGTCGATGGGGAAGATATTATTGATGCGGACTACCGTTTATTCTATGTACACCGTGGTATGGAAAAATTGGCAGAAACCCGAATGGATTACGATCAAGTCAATTTCTTGGCTGACCGTGTGTGCGGTATCTGCGGTTTTACCCATAGTGTTGCTTATGCTAACTCTGTCGAAAAATGCGTTAGGTATTCAAATTCCTGAACGTGCACAATGGATTCGTGCAATTTTGTTGGAAGTTGAACGCTTGCACAGTCATTTATTGAACTTAGGTTTATCTAGCCACTTTACTGGTTTTTGATACAGGCTTTATGCAATTCTTCCGTGTTCGTGAAAAAATCGATGACACTTGCGGAAGTGCTTACTGGTGCACGTAAAACCTATGGTATCAACTTAATCGGTGGTGTGCGTCGTGATATGTTGAAACACCAACGTGAACAATGCATTAAGCTTATTGCAGAAATGCGTGAAGAGCTTAAAAACTTTGGTAGATATTTTACTCAATACGCCAAATATGGAACAACGTACTGTGGGCGTAGGAGTGCTTGATCGTCAAGTTGCGCGTGATTTCAGCCCGGTCGGACCGATGATTCGAGGTTCCGGCTCGCACGTGATGTGCGTAAAATTCACCCTTCTCTGGCTATGGCGATGTACCATTCAATATGTTCACCGAACAAGGTGGCGATGTGATTTCTCGTGTGAAAGTGCGGGTAAATGAAGTGTTTGAATCCATGAATATCATTGATTATATGGTGGATAACTTGCCTACTGGTGCGATTATCACTGAAGGTTTCAATTACACTCCCAGGACGTTTTTGCGTTAGGTATCACGGAAGCGCCGCGTGGTGAAGATATTCACTGGTCAATGCTTGGTGATAACCAAAAATTATATCGCTGGCGTTGTCGCAGCGACTTATGCAAACTGGCCAACTTTACGTTATATGTTGCGTGGCAATACGGTATCAGATGCGCCGCTTATCATTGGTAGCCTTGACCCTTGCTATTCTTGTACTGACCGTGTGACTGTGGTGGATGTACGTAAACGCAAAGCACAAACGGTTTCTTATAAAGAAATCGAACGCTACGGCATTGAACGTAAAAATTCACCATTAAAATAGGGGCGCACAATGTTTAAATTACTTAAAACCGTATTAAATGCGGGGATGTTACCACTAAATATCCGTTTAAACCCTATGAAGTTGATCCTGATTTCCGTGGTAAACCAGAACTGAACTCTGATCAATGTATTGTTTGTGCAGCCTGTACAATGGCATGTCCAGCTAATGCGCTTACCATGCGTACCGATCCAGAAACAGGCGAACGTACTTGGTCATTATTTTTAGGCCGCTGCATTTTCTGTGGCCGTTGTGAAGAAGTTTGCCCAACAAAAAGCCATCTCGTTTAAGCCAAGATTTTGAATTATCAGTCAGCAATAAACAGGATCTTTTATCAAGAAACAACCTTCACTACAACGATTTGTCATCAATGTGGTCAACCTTTTGTTTCTCATAAAGAACTCAATTATGCAGTGGATTTATTCAAACAAACGTTGGATAACGATGAACTGGTAAAAACATAAATTAGCGGTGCTCAACACTTGCCCAACCTGTAAACGCCAAAACAGTTTGGAAAAACCGCCGATATGGAATCCAATATGCGCGTGAAATTGGCGTTATTTGATCACGTTAGGGAGATTGCAAGATGAACACACAAATCCCAATGCCCGTGAATGGTATTTCAACGCCATTTAGTGTGGATGAAAAACATTGCGAAAATGAAACAAACTTTGTTGAAAAATATTCAACGTTCCGCTTATGTTTACCGTGTTGACTGTGGCGGTTGTAATGGTTGTGAAATTGAAATTTTTAGTACCATTACACCAACCTTTGACGCTGAACGTTTTCGGGATTAAGGTTGTTGCATCACCGCCATGCGGATATTTTATTATTTACTGGTGCGGTAACTCGTGCAATGCGTACACCGGCAATGCGTGCTTATCAAGCTGCACCCGATCCAAAAAATCTGTATTTCTTATGGGGCGTGCGGTTGTGGTGGCGGTATTTTCCATGACTTGTACTGCGTGTGGGGCGGTAGCGATCAAATTGTGCCAATTGATGTGTATATTCCTGGTTGTCCTCCAACCCAGCGGCGACTATTTATGGTTTTTGCAATGGCACTTGGTTTACTTGATCAAAAACTCAAAGGTAAAACAAGAAATTGCCGATCCTAATGCTGAGGCTAAATTACGTTTCCCAAATATTCCATTAGATTTACGCGTGGAATTAGAACGTGAAGCGCGTCGTTTAGCGGGCTATCGACAAGGTGGAGACATTGCTAATCAATTTATGAGTATGATGTCTGAAAAAGATCAGGGTTCCATTTGGTGTTCGTCTTGGCGAATTTTTGGAACGTGAAGCGGATCCACGCTTGAGTGAAATCGTAAACCGATTACATGCAATTAGTATGCCGTTTTCGGGATAGTCTAACGATTGCTCAATAAACTAATAGCTCCGTTTTGATTTCTGCCAAATCTCCCCTTACCCCTCTTTGCTAAAGAGGGGAATAAGAGCGGTCTATTTCAATTTAGTTTTCGCACTAACAACAGAAAATTAAAATGAGAGAGAAGACATTTTATTGCTAAAGAAGAATCCCCTCTTTAGCAAAGAGGGGTAAGGGAGATTTGGCAGTATTGATTAGCGAAGAAATTACTTTTACAAGTTTTATAGGACGTACCATGACAACCCAAGTTTTTCTATTTACTCAATGAGCGTTTTGTTGAAAACGATGAGCAAGTTCCCAGAGCAAGCCAAGCAAGTAATGTATTATTCGCTTGCGATTGGTCACCATGTTGGAGTGATTGACTGCTTTTAAAAATTGCTGATTTGTGATTATTCAGATTATCAACGTTTTGTAGATACCTTCCCAGAAGGGGATGCAAAACGTAAATTTGCGGGGTTAATGAAATTTGGCGAAATTGTGATTGATTCGAGTCATGTGAATTTATTGGCTAAAAGCACTTGATGAAAATAGAGCTAATTTTTCGCCCTGAACATCAAAAATGGGTCGATATTTTAATGGACACGCTTGCTTCCATCCAGCGTGAACCTGTGATGTATATTATGGTGAAACGTCGTGATGAATGAAAATGTAATTCTAACTGTTGGTAACACAATGATGGGCGATGATGGGGCTGGTCCTTATCTTGCTCAGCTTTTGTAGCGAAAATCCGTTGCCAAATTGGACCGCACTTGATGGCGGTTCAGCACCAGAAAAATCTTGTGCATCAGATCCGTGCCATGAAACCAAAGCGTTTAATTATCTTTGATGCAACAGAAATGGAATTGCCCGTTGGCAAAATTCGCATTATCGACAAAGAACTTATTGCAGAAATGTTCTTCGTCAGCACACATAATTTGCCACTTAATTTTTTAATCGAGCAATTAGAGGAAGATATCCCTGAGGTTATTTTTATTGGTATCCAAACCCGATCTTGTTTCCTTTTGGTTTTCCGATGAGTGAAGCTGTAAAAAGTGCGGTGGAATTTTTCTATGAATTTTTGAAGGATGGGGCGATTTAGGCGAAATTACCCGATTGTAATTGTTTTCATTCATAAAAACGATCAGCTTAGCTTACGATCGTTTTTATATGTTAATAAGCAACATTTGCTTAAATGAATTTTGGTATTAGCGAGACAATCTTGATGCGATCATCGCTTGTCCTAAACTTAATCCGCCATCTCCCATTGGATATTGATGTGCACTTAACACATTAAAATTCTGCAAGTGCTTGTTTTAATAAACGACGTAATAATTGGTTATGCATTACACCGCCTGACAGTACAATGGTTTTGCAATTGTGGCATTTGGCTTGCTGATGAACCAACTCAGCAAAAACCTTTTGCCAGAGCGTAATGGAAAATAAATGCTTTGTTTTCTTTGGAATCATCGTAATCCAACCAATTTTGCCAAAATGTGGCTAAATCCAATTGATTATTTTTGATTGGCATTTTAACGTGAATATTGACCGCACTTTTTCATCTTTGATAAAGTCAGATTTTGTGGCTAGCGACTTCTAAATAGCACGCTGCCTCTCCTTCCCAAGAGAGTTTTTCGCCCACAATACCTAACCCATAAGCTACCGCATCAAATAGTCTCCCAGCTGATGAAATTAGGGGAGAATTAAGATTACGTTCAATAGCATTGGAGAGTGGTTCCCAAGGTAATTCGGAACAAGTTTTATCCGCAAATGTCACGCCAATTCGGTACAAATTTTTGAAGATGAGCAAAGCTCAATTGCGCCAAGGTTGAGTTGCCGCAAAGATCGCCACCTGGCAAAGCAACGGCAGGCAATCCACCCAAATGTTGAGATTGTTCGCCATCCACTAATAAGCATTCTCCGCCCCAAAAGCTTGCCGTTAGCCCCCATTCCAATACCATCTAAAGCTAGACCAATCACTTTTTCATGACAATGATGTTCTGCTAACACAGCAGCAATATGTGAGTGATGATGTAAAACTTCTACATAGGGTACCGATAATTTTCTAGCGAGGTTTTCCCCGTTTTTGATGAAAAATAACCTGAGTGTGCATCCACCGCGATTAAATCCGGTTTGAATTGATAAATTTGGCAAAAATAAGTCGATATTATTTTTCAATTGTTGTTGCACAAGCTCATTGGCGGTATCACCAATATGTTGGCTAACAACGGCTTTATTTTTGTTTTAGTAGGCAAAATGTATTTTTAAGATCGGAACCCAACGCTAAGATATTTTTTCGTATCCGTTTTCAATAGCATTTCATCAGGAACGTAGCCACGTGCTCTTCGTAGCGTTTCCACGCCATCAAAAGAGGCTCTCACTAAGCTATCATCAGCACGCTGTAAAATATCGCGATTATGGCAAAAGATAGAAATCTGCCAAATTACTTAATTTTTCACCGCACTTTCGTTATCTAAAACAGGTGGTTCACCACTCAGGGATTGGCAGATGTCATAACAGAGCGGTTGATTGATTTCACGTAAAAAGCAAATGCTGTAATGGATTACTCGGTAACATCACACCAATTTCATTTAGATTCGGGGCGATATTTTTCTGCGAGATTGGACACTTTATTTTTGTAACAAAACGATTGGTGCAGCTGTGCTAGTGAGTAATTTGATTTCGGTTTCTGTTAAATTTTGTAAAAATCTAAACTTGGCAACCATTATGGCAAGAGGTTTGCTCGGACGATGTTTTACGATCCCGCAGTAATTGAACCGCATTGAAATTCTGTGCATCACAAGCCAAAATGAAAACCGCCGATCCTTTGATTGCCAAAATTTTTCCTTCTTTGAGCAAAAAGTGCGGCTGTTTTAAGGCTGTTTGATGTATTGCAAGTTGATGTTCGGTATCTTGTAGACCAAATATGCGGGCCGCAAACTGGGCGGTGCATTAGGCTGAGCATGAAATCGGCGATCTGCTGGATTTTTATATTCATATTCACAATCTGGGCAGAAAGGAAAATCCGACATTGATGTATTTTTACGATCGCAAGGAATCTTTTTGATGATCGTAAAACGAGGTCCGCAATGGGTGCAGTTAGTGAAAGGGTAGTGATAACGACGATTTTCAGGATTGAATAAATCTTCTCACGCAAGCAGGACAAGTGGCAGCATCAGGTACAATTTGCGTGTCCATTGCATTGTTTTCGCTTTCTCGGATGATAAATTCAGCAAAGTGCGGTAGATTTTCCCAATGTTTTTCACATTGCTGAATATCTGTGATTAAAGCTAAAGGCGGTAGTTTTTCATGTAAATCTTTTTAAAAAATGCGTGAGTGCTTCTTTTTCTGGATTTACAAATCGAATTAACACCCTTGCTCCATCATTATTTACATCACCCTTTAGGCCATATTCATTTGCTAACAACCACACAAAAAGGGCGAAATCCCACACCTTGCACTTTGCCTTTAACGCGTACTTCGATTCCGTTCATAACTTATTCTCTACATTAAATTGAGTGGTTTTTATGGTAACCAAAAATATATGTACCAGTTGTGATTTTCATCAAAGAAGATTCGTTTTTATAAGCAAATTATTGTGCGTAATGGGCTTTCCAATAACCAATCCACTCTTTTAATAAAAACCATATTGCTGATTCAACGCACCTAAGTCAGGAAACAAAAGATTTTGCAGATAACTTTCCTGTTGCCATAGCTTGCCGCTGCAGCAGGAAGTACATCGAATCCTTTGTTTTTCAAAAAGATATTTGGCTCGTTTCATATGCCATTGATTTGTTACTAAAATGATTTTTGAATATGATCTTTAACCAAAATATTTTTAGTGAAACTGGCATTTTTCTTCCGTACACGGGCTTTATTTTCATCCATTGCGTTGGTACATTAAAGAATTGGTTAAGTTCTTTTTGCCATTAAGTCGCCTTCAGAAATACCTATCAAAGAATAGCTCGTTGTTAAAACAGGCAAGCCCGTTTCTTTTTGTAAAATGCCGCATAACGTAAACGTTCTAGTTGCGGTGCGCCGAGCTCGCTTTCTGCATACAGTTCTTTGGTTGCGTAAGATCCACCGCCCTAATATGACGATGGCTTGAGCTTGTTTATAGTCGTCTAGGGTAAGGGGCTGGAGTGTCATCATTATCTGTTAGCAATAAACCAGTAAAAGGTACACTCATGACATAAAGCCACGTGAAACTGATAAACGCAATAAATTTGGCTAATTTTTGAAATGAACACGATAAAGAATCGCTGCAATAATCAGTAATACAAAGGTATTGAGAGGCGGTGCGATAAGTGCGGTAAGAAGTTTTCCTAGTTCTAACATAGATAAGATCCTTGATATAGAGCGGTTTCATTATAATGATTAGTCATAGCTTGTCTATGTTGATTTTGTTAAAATAAGCCCCTTATCTTTTGATAAACAAACGCTCGAATTCACAAAAAGTGCGGTTATATTTATGAAAGTTTTTAAAGACAGTGTCATTTACCTTGTTGGGGAATTATCGTCAAAGTTAGTTCCTTTTTACTTTTTGCCCTTATTTATCGCGTAAATTGGGCGTAGAAGGTATGGCTCACTTTTCTTATTATCAAACTTTTTAAGTTTATTTTTAATTGTGGTTTCTTTAACTCAAGAGGGCGCAATTTCCCGTTATTTTTATTTTTACGGAAAACGTTCATTAAATTTAGTGGTGAATACTGGATATGCTTATACCACGATAATTGGCAGCATTATTTTAATGGGTTGTTGGATTGCTCAGTCAGAAATATTATTTTATGCCGCACTTTCCTCAATTTTCCAATCTTTCTTAAATGTTCAGTTAAGTGCAAGACAATGCCAGAAAAAGGCTTGGTCTTATGCTTTTATTCAATTTTCACTCACAGTTACTGGTGCAGTATTTACCGTCACATTACTCGAGTATTATCAAAATGATCTTGTTGAAAAGAATTTTGGCCATTTTATTGAGTAATTTAGTTGTCTGGTTTTTCTTATTTTCTTTACAGAAAGAGTGCGACATCTAAAAAATATCAATTTAAACATTATCAATCTGCATTATTTTTATATTTTTAGGATTTGGATTGCCGCTCATTTTGCATCATGCAAGCTTTTTCTAAAAGGGCAGTTAGACCGTATTTTTATTTATCACAAATTCAGTGAAACAGATTTAGACTTTATGCGATGGGCGCTCAACTTGCTTTGGTCGTTTCTATTGCTATTCAAGCACTTAATAAAGCGATTATTCCCTATTTTGTAAAGCCTTAAAACATTAGTGATTCAACAGCTACATAAATGGGCGTTATTTTCCTTTTTGCTGATACCTATTCCTGCTTTAATCATGTGGATTATTCCTGAAGATATGCTAGTTTGGATTTTAGGAAGCCAATTTGTAGGGAACAGATATATTTTATTTTATTTTTAATTTCGACCACTTAAGTATTCCTTATTTGATTTTGAGTTAATTATCTTTTCTATTATGGAAAATAAACTGATTTCCCAATGTTCCGTTTTTATCTACAATCTATTTATGTAGCGAGCCTTGTGATTTTAACTTTACAGAAATTAAATATATCCCTTATGCTGGAATTATTGGTTCTGCTTTCCATTATTCCTATTCTTTTATGTTATGACATCTAAAGTGAGTAAAACCCTATGAATCTCATTCTTTGTTGCACACCATTGCAAGTATTAATTGCGAGAAAAATCATTGAATTACATCCTAACGAGCAATTCTTTGGCGTCATGTTTGGTGGTGTATGGGATAAAAAAAGAACCTTGTATGCGAGTAAATTAGCAGAGGCTTGTAGTGATTCGATGAACATTGATACGGGAAAGATCTCAAAGGTTTTCGATTCTCTCAAGTTAATGCGCCAGCAAGATAAAATTACGCACGAAGGTTTTGATAAGGTTTTTCTCGCCAATCTTAATTCATTATGGCTACAAACTTATCTTAGTCATGTTTCATTTAAAGAGCTTTATACCTTTGATGATGGCTCAGATAATGTTTTCCCACAGCCTAATTTATTGAGAGAGCCTGATACATTTAAATATAAACTGATTAAAGCCTTTATTGGCGATAGATATGAGTGTGCATAAATTATTTAACAAAATAAAAACATTATACAGGTTTATCCTAATTACAGAAATATTGTTCCCAATGTTGAACCTATTTCCTGTATGGGATAATAAAGTAGATGGTGAGATAGATGGTGAGGTCTCATTTTATCGGACAACCATTGTTAAATACAAAAGAGGAAAACATCTCATTAATATTAAAAGATCAGATTCCTTTGACTATTATTTCCCTCATCCAGCAGAAGATTACCGAGTGGAAGAGTAAATTTATGTTGAATCAGAACTCATTTTGAAGATTACGTATTTAAGAATTTAGCAAATAAAAGTGATTATTTACACGTTCTTCAGTTCTGTTGCATTTAATTTATTAAGTCATCCTAATGTAGAAATTCGTTTTATTAGAACGAGTATTCCAAGATGGCAATTCTGTTACGATTCATTTCCAGACCTTGGATTAACTGATTTATAAGGAAATTTAAGATGATTGGTTTCCTTTTATTATGAATATCGAAAGTGCGGGTGGATCGGAGCGCGTTTCCATTAATAGTTTGCTAATGCTCTTGCTAAACAGGGATATGATGTTTCTTTTTATTAGCATTGGCGGTAACAAGCCTTTTTCCAAGTTGATGAAAAATTAATATTTACGAAATGAATAAATTGCCTATTCATTGAAAAAGATTATTTTTCTATCACAAAGAAATTAAGAGAATTAGTTAAAGAATTACAGCTGGATACCTTAATTGTGGTTGATGGGTCGATTATGCTTTTCTGCTTTGGCGTTGGTCAATTTACATGTAAAGCATATTTTATGGGAACATTATTCTTTTTAATTCTACTGGCAATCGTCTAGTTCGTACACTCGGTAATATTTAGCTTCCAACAAGATGTGATAAAGTCGTTACATTAACTGAGTCAGATGCTGTGGCAAGAAAAATTTAAAACGAACAATATAATCAGTGATAGCTAACCTAAATACGCTAGCCAAAAGAATAAATTAGCAAAAATGGGAAAATAAAAACTATTTATCTGCGGGGCATTTATTTTCTTATAAAGGTTTTGATTATTTATTAAAAAGCCTGGCATGTTTGGCAAAAATCACCCAGATTGGAATTTAAAATAGTGGGATCGGGTGAGGAAGAAGAGAATTTATCTTGCTAAAGCATTGGATATTGAAGATTCAGTTAATTTTATTCCTCGTACCAATGATGCTTGCTTTTTATTATGAAAGCAGTTCAATTTATTGTTTACCTTCACAAACAGAAGGGTTGCCTTTAGTCGTTATTGAGGCGATGGCATTTGGCTTACCTATTGTTGCCTTTAATTGTTCTCCGGGCGTAAAGCAATTAGTGGAACATAAAGAAAATGGTTTTCTTTGTGAAAAATAATGTTGAAGAAATGGTTAATGGTTTAGATTTATTAATGAATAATCCTGAACTTTATCAACAAAATGTCAGAAAAATCTCGTTTAATGAGTAAAGATTATGGTATTGAGAAAAATTGATTGAAGAATGGAAAGCGATTTTATAAGGAATAATTTTATGTTATATTTAATCTCTTTAGATAAAGATATTCAGCGTCAGGAATTATTCTTTTCATCAAAAATGCTGAGGATTTCCAAATTTTTTCTGCGATTAATACCGTGCAAAAAGATTGGGATAATTAGCCTCTATTTTTAATATTGAACAGTTTAAAGCACATTATGGTCGTAATGTTACTAAAGGGAAATGTGGCTGTACATTAAGTCATCTTTCTGTGTACCAAAAATTGTTGAAGACAACGAAATCGCTGAAGATAGCTATGCGTTAGTCTGTGAAGACGATGCTTTATTCCACTCAGATTTTCAGCAAAATTTAACCGCACTTTTATCAGAAAAACTTGAGTCTGAAATTATATTGGTTGGACAGTCCAAAATTAATGATTTCAATGATATCGATTTGAAATTAATTATCCGACAACTTTTTCTTTTTCTATGCACAGGCAATGTAAATTACGCTTTTCCTTATAAAAGTTATTTTGCTGGCACGGTGGGATATCTTATTAAAAATCAGCTGCAAGAAAGATTTATCCAGAAAATTTCTCAAAACAAACCATTTTGGTTGCAGATGATTTTTACTCTTTTTGAACAGGATTTTAATATAGAAAATAAAGTGGTTCGCCCTCTCATGGTGATTGAAAATCCTGTGATTGATAAGCAATTTAGAAAGTATTCGTGGATCTTTATCCAATAATTTTGTTTAAAAATTAATGAAATATCCATTGAAAAATCTTTGCGATTAAGAAAAATTTGGCTAATTAAAAGGAAGGAATTATGTTAAGCATTATTGCCTTCTTATAATCGAAAAGCAGAAGTGCAAGCTTTATTAGAAAGTTTAACTCAACAAAACATCGACTCATTTTTGAAGTGATTATTGTGGATGATTGCTCCAAAGAGAGAGTAGTTGTTGAACAAAGCTATTCTTTCCCAGTTACAGTGATTCGTAATGAAACGAATCAAGGTGCAGCAAGGGAAAGTCGTAATGTTGGTGCGTGTGCATCAAAGGGAGATTGGTTGCTTTTTCTCGATGATGATGATCGTTTTTATGCCGGAAAAATGTGAAAAAGTACTACAAGTAATTGAGCAAAAATCCGGACGTTAATTTTATTTATCATCCAGCTAAGTGTGAAATGGTCAATGAAGGGTTTACTTATGTGACTCAACCGATTGAACCCCTCAAGAAATTTCGACAGAACGTATTTTTGTTAGCCAATAAAGATTGGTGGCATGCCAATGGTTGCGATTAAAAAGAGACGTTTTAAAAATAGTGGATTATCCACCGCACTTCGTTCTTTGAGAGACTATGATTTCTTGTTAAAACTGCTACAAGAGCCGAGTTTTACCCCTTATAAAATTGATGAGCCACTGACTTATTGTACTTTCCATACTAAAACGTTCAAGTGTGTCTACGGATACTACCAACACGCAAAAAGCCATTGATTATATTCGTGAGCATTATGTGAAAACGGTAGAGCAAGCTCGCAATTTGATATTAACGCGAGTTATATTTTGGCTTATCCCCATATCATGAATTTATCGTAGAGCGGCAAAATATTATTTTGATATTTTTAAGAAAACAAAAAGCATTAAGCAATTGATTATTACTTTGGTTATTTTAATTTCGCCAAAATTAGCCATTAATTTAAAACCAGTTTATGTAGGAAAATAAAAATGAAATTTTCAGTCCTTATGTCCTTATATATTAAGGAAAAATCCTCAATTCTTGTGGGGAGTGTTTTTGAAAGTCTTGTGGCACAAACTCGTCAAGCAGATGAAATTGTATTGGTTTTTGATGGCGCAGTAACACCAGAATTAGAATCTGTTGTGACGGAGTTTGAAACAAAACTGCCATTAAAATTAGTCAAATTGCCGCAAAAATCGAGGCTCAGGCAAAAGCCTTGAATGAAGGTTTATTGCATTGTGACTTTATGACTGGGTTTTTCGTATGGATACCGATGATATTTGCGTGCCCTGATCGTTTTTGAAAAACAAGTGGCGTTTATTGAACAACATCCTGAAACTATCATTTTTGGCGGACAAATTGCTGAATTTGGTGAAAATGTAAATGATATTGTGGCATATCGTAATGTGCCAACGTCTACTCAAGAAATTATCAAATTCACATGCAAAACGTTGTCCGTTTAATCATATGACGGTGGCATATCAAAAGTGCAGTCATTAATTGTGGTGGATATGAAGATCTTCAAGAAGATTATTATTTGTGGATCAAACTTGTCGCACAAAGGTTTATATGTGGCGAATTTGCCTGATATTTTTAGTTTATGCGCAGTAGGAAATGGCATGGTGAGTCGCCGCCGTGAGGGTCAATCAAGCCAAAGCAGAATGGCGTTTGTTCAAATTGAAATACCGCTGGGGAATTCAAGGATTGTTATCTGGATTATTTACTTTTGCATTACGTTTTGGTTCTCGTTTATTTGCCAACCTCGTTATTGAAAAACCTTTATCAAACTACGTAAATAGAAATACGATGAAATTAAATATTTTATTTAAAATTTCTGCATTATCCACCGCACTAGTTGGCTGTTCTAGTGCGCCTGATATTAAAGCCACTGGTCAATAGCACCAGTTATACTAAGCAAAGAACGCCAGAAAAATTTTAATGATTATGTTCAATTTTTAAAAGGTAAAAGCAGCCTCTCAAGGTGTGTCATTATCGGTATTGAATGCTCAAAAATAATATTCTGTATATGCAAAAGGCAGTAGATTTGAGATCGTGAACAAGCCGGTAAAATTCGTAAAGGATCCTAATTCACCTCCAGTGGCTAATCCTAATGGCACGAGCAATTATCTCAATAGAGTGCTAACTCAAAATAAAGTGAATGTTGCGACAGAGCGTTATTGGGAAGTGCAAGCCCCATTGCAAAAAGCAAGCCAAAAATATGGTGTTCAGCAGGAGTATTTGCTTGCTCTATGGGGAATGGAAGAGTAGTTTCAGGTATTATCAAGGCAAATATGATGTACTTTCTGCAGTGGCAACGTTGGCTTTTTGAAGGTCGTAGAGAAAAATTATTTACGAAAGAATTTATCTCAGCCATGAAAATGCTTGAAAAAGATCATATTCAACGTGAACGTATATTTGAGGTTCGTGGGCGGGCGCGATGGGACAAACTCAGTTTATGCCAAGCACTTTCTTACGTTATGCGGCTGATGGAAATAATGATGGCGTAAAGATATTTGGAAAAACCAGTTTGATACTTTTTAACCTGTTACCGCAAATTATTTGTGCATACAGTAGGCTGGGATAACAGTTTGCCTTGGGGCGTAGGTGATGCTTACGCAACCTATTGAGTTGAGTTATTCTGGTACGAAGCAATAAAAGCTCGTTCTTTAAAGATTGGCAAGCGATGGGGCTAATATTAAGCGCGCCAATCCACGAGCAAAAGCAAAAATTAGTACATGAACAGCTTTGGTTAGTTCGCCCTGATCGCCAGCGGGCAGGCATTTTAGAAAATGCTTTGAAAAGATCGTATTCAACGTGAACGTGGCATGCCAGGGTTCGTGGGCGGGCGCGATGGGACAAACCTCGTTTATGCCAAGCACTTTCTTACGTTATGCGGCTGATGGAAATAATGATGGCGTAAAAGATATTTGGAAAACCAGTTTGATACTTTCTTGCTCTATTGCAAATTATTTGCATACAGTAGGCTGATAACAGTTTGCCTTGGGCGTAGAGGTGATGCTTACGCAACCCATTGATCGGAGTTATTCTGGCACACAGAAAGCAATAAAGCTCGTTCTTTAAAAGATTGGCAAGCTGATGGGGCGATGATCAGAAAAAGCGCCAATCCACTAGGAGCAAGCAAATTAAGCACACTTGAAAAATGCTCAGCTTTTGGTTAGTCTCGCCCTGATCGTGGTGAAGCTGCGCAGAGCATTTTAGTTTCCAAATACTCTGTACCATTTTTGGATTGGAATAAATCTAATTATTTTGCGTTGAGCATTGGTATGTTTGCTGAACGGATTAAAGATAATGTAGGATTAGTGATAAAAATGCGGTTAATATTGACCGCATTTTTGTTTGTTCTAAACTACTAAAATTTTTCCCTCTTAATATATAAGAGTATTTCAATAAGTTAAAAGGACTAAGTCCGTAGTCTATACAGAACTTAGTCCTTAAATTAAACTAACTTTTTGGGCAACTTATTAAATAATTAAATAAGTTGCCTTTTTAAAGATGATTAAATAGTCTTATAAACTACTTAAATCTTACCATTGGTAGCCAATACCACCACCTACGGAGTAATCTCCTTGAGTGGTTGCGCTAGCACTCATCTTAATAATAACTCGATTGTTATCACTTGCTCTTGAGTAACCTACAGCTAAAGCACTTTGTCCTTTATAGTTACCTGTACCCACCGCAACCATATTAGCGCCAGGGGATTGTTACTTGTGGAATATTCGCTACCGCTACCGCATTAGCAATACCGCCACGAAGTTTCTTATCAAGTTTACCTATCTTATTATTTAAGCGATTTTCTACCGCATTAACTTGTGCAACATTGGCTGCATCAGTTGGTTTTACACCTGCTGTAACATTAGTTATACGGTGGCCTCCGTTATTTAAGCCATTTTCCGTAATTCTAACAGCAGATGGATCAGATCCAATGGATATACTACTTAATCCTTGTAGATCTTTGTTTAGGGGTGATCTCAGTGTCTCCGTTAGCTTTAGGTTTAACTGAAAGGTTACCTGAGTTATCGGTAGTCACTTTAGTTACAGACCCACCTGTACCAGCATCACCTTTAGGGACCTCTTGGACCTGTGTCACCTTTATCACCTTTATCACCTTTAGGACCTACAGGGCCAGTTTCACCTTTATCACCTTTTTCACCTTTTTCACCTTTAGTTGCAGCTAAGAAGTCTGCTTCAGATTTATCAGCATTACCATCTTTTGCTTTCCAGAGGTCGTAAGCTGATTTACCGTTAGTACCATTAGTACCGTTCTCACCTTTATCACCTTTAAGTGCAGCTAAGTCAGACTCAGATTTATCAGCATTACCATCTTTTTGCTTTCCAGAGGTCGTAAGCCGATTTACCGTTAGTACCGTTCTCACCTTTATCGCCTATAGGGTGCAGCTAAGAAGTCGGCCTCAGATTTATCAGCATTGCCATCTTTCGCTTTCCAGAGATCGTAAGCCGATTTACCGTTAGTACCATTCTCACCTTTAAGTGAGGCTAAGAAGTCGAGCTCCAGATTTATCAGCATTGCCATCTTTTGCTTTCCAGAGATCGTAAGCTGATTTTACCGTTAGTACCATTCTCACCTTTATCACCTTTAAGTGCAGCTAAGAAGTCGAGCTCAGATTTATCAGCATTACCATCTTTTGCTTTCCAGAGGTCGTAAGCTGATTTACCGTTAGTACCATTAGTACCGTTCTCACCTTTATCACCTTTAAGTGCAGCTAAGAAGTCGAGCTTCAGATTTATCAGCATTACCATCTTTTTGCTTTCCAGAGGTCGTAGCTGATTTACCGTTAGTACCATTCTCACCTTTAAGTGCAGCTAAGAAGTCGAGCTCAGATTTATCAGCATTACCATCTTTTTGCTTTCCAGAGGTCGTAAGCCGATTTACCGTTAGTACCATTCTCACCTTTTAAGTGAGCTAAGAAGTCGAGCTCCAGATTTATCAGCATTACCATCTTTTTGCTTTCCAGAGGTCATAAGCTGATTTTACCGTTAGTACCATTCTCACCTTTTAAGTGCAGCTAAGAAATCTCTTCAGATTTATCAGCATTACCATCTTTGCTTTCCAGAGATCGTAAGCTGATTTACCGTTAGTACCGTTCTCACCTTTATCACCTTTAAGTGAGCTAAGAAGTCGAACTCAGATTTATCCAGCATTACCATCTTTTTGCTTTCCAGAGATCGTGAAGCTGATTTACCGTTAGTACCGTTCTCACCTTTATCACCTTTTAAGTGGTAGTCTAAGAAGTCGAGCCTCAGATTTATCAGCATTACCATCTTTTTGCTTTCCAGAGATCGTAAGCTGATTTACCGTTAGTACCATTCTCACCTTTATCACCTTTTAAGTGCAGCTAAGAAGTCGGCCTCAGATTTATCAGCATTGCCATCTTTTTGCTTTCCAGAGGTCGTAAGCCGATTTACCGTTAGTACCGTTCTCACCTTTTATCACCTTTAAGTGAGCTAAGAAGTCGAGCTTCAGATTTTATCAGCATTACCATCTTTTGCTTTCCAGAGATCGTAAGCTGATTTACCGTTAGTACCGTTCTCACCTTTATCACCTTTAAGTGAAGCTCAAAGAAGTCGAGCTCAGATTTATCAGCATTGCCATCTTTCGCTTTCCAGAGGTCGTAAGCCGATTTACCGTTAGTACCATTCTCACCCTTTATCACCTTTTAAGTGCAGCTAAGAGTCGAGCTCAGATTTTATCAGCATTGCCATCTTTTGCTTTCCAGAGATCGTAAGCTGATTTACCGTTAGTACCGTTCTCACCTTTATCACCTTTAAGTGCAGCTAAGAAGTCGGCCTCAGATTTATCAGCATTGCCATCTTTTGCTTTCCAGAGATCGTAAGCTGATTTACCGTTAGTACCGTTCTCACCTTTATCACCTTTAAGTGCAGCTAAAGAAGTCGGCCTCAGATTTATCAGCATTGCCATCTTTCGCTTTCCAGAGGTCGTAAGCCGATTTACCGTTAGTACCATTCTCACCTTTATCACCTTTTAAGTGCAGCTAAGAAGTCGAACTTCAGATTTATCAGCATTACCATCTTTTTGCTTTCCAGAGATCGTAAGCTGATTTACCGTTAGTACCGTTCTCACCTTTATCACCTTTTAAGTGCAGCTAAGAAGTCGGCCTCAGATTTATCAGCATTGCCATCTTTTGCTTTCCAGAGATCGTAAGCCGATTTACCGTTAGTACCATTCTCACCTTTTAAGTGCAGCTAAGAAGTCTCGCTCAGATTTATCAGCATTGCCATCTTTTGCTTTCCAGAGATCGTAAGCTGATTTACCGTTAGTACCGTTCTCACCTTTATCACCTTTAAGTGAGCTAAGAAGTCGAGCTCAGATTTATCAGCATTACCATCTTTTTGCTTTCCAGAGATCGTAAGCTGATTTACCGTTAGTACCGTTCTCACCTTTATCACCTTTAAGTGAGCTTTAAAGAAGTCGGTTTTCAGATTTATCAGCATTACCATCTTTTGCTTTCCAGAGATCGTAAGCTGATTTACCGTTAGTACCATTCTCACCTTTATCACCTTAGTGCAGCTAAGAAGTCGGCCTCAGATTTATCAGCATTGCCATCTTTTTGCTTTCCAGAGGTCGTAAGCCGATTTACCGTTAGTACCGTTCTCACCTTTATCACCTTTAAGTGAGTCTAAGAAGTCGAGCTCAGATTTATCAGCATTACCATCTTTTTGCTTTCCAGAGATCGTAAAGCTGATTTACCGTTAGTACCGTTCTCACCTTTATCACCTTTAAGTGAAGCTCAGAAGTCGGCTTCAGATTTATCAGCATTACCATCTTTTGCTTTCCAGAGATCGTAAGCTGATTTACCGTTAGTACCATTCTCACCTTTATCACCTTTAAGTGAGCTAAGAAGTCGGCCTCAGATTTATCAGCATTGCCATCTTTCGCTTTCCAGAGGTCGTAAGCCGATTTACCGTTAGTACCATTCTCACCTTTATCACCTTTAAGTGCAGCTAAGAAGTCGGCTCAGATTTATCAGCATTGCCATCTTTTGCTTTCCAGAGATCGTAAGCTGATTTACCGTTAGTACCGTTCTCACCTTTATCACCTTTTAAGTGCAGCTAAGAAGTCGGCCTCAGATTTATCAGCATTGCCATCTTTCGCTTTCCAGAGGTCGTAAGCCGATTTACCGTTAGTACCATTCTCACCTTTATCACCTTTTAAGTGCAGCTAAGAAGTCGGCTCAGATTTATCAGCATTGCCATCTTTTGCTTTCCAGAGATCGTAAGCTGATTTACCGTTAGTACCGTTCTCACCTTTATCACCTTTAAGTGCAGCTAAGAAGTCGGCCTCAGATTTATCAGCATTGCCATCTTTTGCTTTCCAGAGATCGTAAGCCGATTTACCGTTAGTACCATTCTCACCTTTAAGTGCAGCTAAGAAGTCTGCTTCAGATTTATCAGCATTGCCATCTTTTTGCTTTCCAGAGATCGTAAGCTGATTTACCGTTAGTACCGTTCTCACCTTTTATCACCTTTAAGTGAGCTAAGAAGTCGAGCTTCAGATTTATCAGCATTACCATCTTTTTGCTTTCCAGAGATCGTAAGCTGATTTACCGTTAGTACCGTTCTCACCTTTATCACCTTTAAGTGAAGCTAAGAAGTCGAGCTTCAGATTTATCAGCATTACCATCTTTTTGCTTTCCAGAGATCGTAAGCTGATTTACCGTTAGTACCATTCTCACCTTTATCACCTTTTAAGTGCAGCTAAGAAGTCGGCCTCAGATTTATCAGCATTGCCATCTTTTGCTTTCCAGAGGTCGTAAGCCGATTTACCGTTAGTACCGTTCTCACCTTTATCACCTTTTAAGTGGTCAGCTAAGTCGAGTCTAGATTTATCAGCATTACCATCTTTTGCTTTCCAGAGATCGTAAGCTGATTTACCGTTAGTACCGTTCTCACCTTTATCACCTTTTAAGTGAAGTCTAAGAGTCGACTCAGATTTATCAGCATTACCATCTTTTGCTTTCCAGAGATCGTAAGCTGATTTACCGTTAGTACCATTCTCACCTTTATCACCTTTAAGCGCAGCTAAGAAGTCGGCCTCAGATTTATCAGCATTGCCATCTTTCGCTTTCCAGAGGTCGTGCCGATTTACCGTTAGTACCATTCTCACCTTTATCACCTTTAAGTGCAGCTAAGAAGTCGAGCTCAGATTTATCAGCATTGCCATCTTTTGCTTTCCAGGATCGTAAGCTGATTTACCGTTAGTACCGTTCTCACCTTTTATCACCTTTAAGTGCAGCTAAGAAGTCGGCCTCAGATTTATCAGCATTGCCATCTTTCGCTTTCCAGAGGTCGTAAGCCGATTTACCGTTAGTACCATTCTCACCTTTATCACCTTTAAGTGCAGCTAAGAAGTCGGCCTCAGATTTATCAGCATTACCATCTTTTGCTTTCCAGAGGTCGTAAGCCGATTTACCGTTAGTACCATTCTCACCTTTTAAGTGAAGTCTAAGAAGTCGAGCTCAGATTTATCAGCATTACCATCTTTTTGCTTTCCAGAGGTCATAAGCCGATTTACCGTTAGTACCATTCTCACCTTTTAAGTGCAGCTAAGAAGTCTGCTCAGATTTATCAGCATTGCCATCTTTTGCTTTCCAGAGGTCGTAAGCCGATTTACCGTTAGTACCATTAGTACCGTTCTCACCTTTATCACCTTTATCACCTTTAAGTGAGTCTAAGAAGTCTGCTTCAGATTTATCAGCATTGCCATCTTTTTGCTTTCCAGAGGTCGTAAGCCGATTTACCGTTAGTACCATTAGTACCGTTCTCACCTTTATCACCTTTAAGTGAGCTAAGAAGTCTGCTTCAGATTTATCAGCATTGCCATCTTTCGCTTTCCAGAGATCGTAAGCTGATTTACCGTCAGTACCTTTATCACCTTTAAGTGCAGCTAAGAAATCGGCTCAGATTTATCAGCATTACCATCTTTTGCTTTCCAGAGATCGTAGTCGATTTACCGTTAGTACCATTCTCACCTTTATCACCTTTAAGTGCAGCTAAGAAGTCGGTCTCAGATTTATCAGCATTACCATCTTTTGCTTTCCAGAGATCGTAAGCTGATTTCACCGTTAGTACCATTCTCACCTTTAAGTGAGCTAAGAAGTCTGCTTCAGATTTATCAGCATTGCCATCTTTTGCTTTCCAGAGATCGTAAGCTGATTTCACCGTTAGTACCATTCTCACCTTTAAGTGAAGCTAAAGTCTGCTTCAGATTTATCAGCATTGCCATCTTTCGCTTTCCAGAGGTCGTAAGCCGATTTTACCGTTAGTACCATTCTCACCTTTATCACCTTTTAAGTGCAGCTAAGAAGTCGGCCTCAGATTTATCAGCATTGCCATCTTTCGCTTTCCAGAGGTCGTAAGCCGATTTACCGTTAGTACCATTCTCACCTTTATCACCTTTAAGTGCAGCTAAGAAGTCGGCTTCAGATTTATCAGCATTGCCATCTTTCGCTTTCCAGAGATCGTAAGCTGATTTACCGTCAGTACCTTTATCACCTTTTAAGTGCAGCTAAGAAGTCGGCTTCAGATTTATCAGCATTACCATCTTTTTGCTTTCCAGAGATCGTAAGCTGATTTACCGTTAGTACCATTCTCACCTTTTTAAGTGAGTCTAAGAAGTCGGCTCAGATTTATCAGCATTACCATCTTTTTGCTTTCCAGAGATCGTAAGCTGATTTACCGTTAGTACCGTTCTCACCTTTATCACCTTTAAGTGCAGCTAAGAAGTCGGCCTCAGATTTATCAGCATTGCCATCTTTTGCTTTCCAGAGATCGTAAGCCGATTTACCGTTAGTACCATTCTCACCTTTAAGTGCAGCTAAGAAGTCTGCTTCAGATTTATCAGCATTGCCATCTTTGCTTTCCAGAGGTCGTAAGCCGATTTACCGTTAGTACCATTAGTACCGTTCTCACCTTTATCACCTTTTAAGTGAAGCTAAGTCTGCTTCCAGATTTATCAGCATTGCCATCTTTCGCTTTCCAGAGATCGTAGCTGATTTACCGTCAGTACCTTTATCACCTTTTAAGTGCAGCTAAGAAATCGGCTCAGATTTATCAGCATTGCCATCTTTTTGCTTTCCAGAGGTCGTAAGCCGATTTACCGTTAGTACCATTAGTACCGTTCTCACCTTTTATCACCTTTAAGTGAAGCTAAGAAGTCTGCTTCAGATTTATCAGCATTACCATCTTTTGCTTTCCAGAGGTCGTAAGCCGATTTACCATTAGTACCGTTCTCACCTTTATCACCTTTAAGTGAGGCTGAAATCATCTTTAGATTTGCCTGTATTTGCAGGTTTTGCTTTCCAGATTTCATAAGGAGAGTTATTTTTGGGCTCTCTGAGCGATAGTTTTCGCCTTCACCTGCGGTAGCCTTAGCTGCTCCAGCTGCAGTCTTAGCGGCTCAGCATTAGATTTAGCTAAACTGATATCTTTTTGATTGCGTCTGACAATCCGTAAACAATAAACCCATCTTTACGAGTTACACTAAGATCACTTGTCGCACCAAAAGTGATTGAGTTTTTGTGCTCCAATACTCCAAGCTTGAGAACCAGTTTTTAATGCTGCATCAGTTACACCATTTGCAATATTAAATGTAAAGGTAGTATCTTTGATGCCTTTGATAGCAGTATTTGTTGCGTTAGCTACATAGAAAAGTTGTGAACTGTTGATTGCGTCAGTTGAATCTGCGGTAATTCGTCCTGCACCTACATTAAAGATTTGACGGTTTTATTCCGTTTTTACCTACAGAAATACTTCCTTTACCATCCGTTTTCTTAGCACCTTTTTAGCGACTTCTACGCCGTCTATGGTGAGATCTGCAACTGTAGTAATATCTGCTTCAGCTTGAGTTTCAGAATCATGCCCTAATGCGACTGAACTTGCATGTTTTGCTTTTTGCTGCTCGACCAATTGCAACACCATTATTAGCTTGAACAGATGTTGCTGAACCTAATGCAACAGCATCTTCTGCCATTACACCTGTCGTCTTATCGTCTTTAATCCCAACAGAAGAATTATGACCAATTGCTATACTTCTATAGGTTCTTAGTGCTTCTGATTGATTTGTTACCCCTAATTTAGCTCCTGTACCAATAGCTACAGAATGCTGAGAGTAACCACCAACCCTCAGCGCTTTCGCCAATAGATATAGTTGAAATTGAGCCATTTTTTATTTTTGTACCAATCGCAATAGAATCTAGATTAGTTGCTTGAGCTGCAATACCTACAGCGATAGCTCTGTTACCTGTAGCACCAGCTGCTCCATCATATTTCCCTGCATTTCCTGTAATTGTAGAGTCAGAATTTCTGCTATTTACATGAACATAGCCTTGTGCATTTGCGGCTTGTGTTGTTGTTTCAAGTTTTGTGGCTAATGCAGTGATATTACTATTCGTTTTCATTTAATTGTTTGCCTGTTACAGCCTCATTGCTTGTGGTAGAAAGCGTTGCGTCTGCTAATCCAGTGATTTTTATTGTTAGCATTTACTGCAACATTTCCTTTTACCAATTTCAACGCCATTCGCAGTTACGCTGCTAACAGTCAAATTATCAGCTAGAGTAAATTTAACTTTACTATTTGCCGCATCAGCAGAAACAACTAAGTTATTATTTGCTGATTCAAAGCCAATTGTTTTATTTGAATTTGCTTTCCAGTCAGCAACTTTTGTTTGCTGCAGCCGTGCCGCCAGCATTAATTGTCAAGGTGCCTGGTTTTACCACTTCGGCTAAAGCGTATAATTGTGCGCCATTGATTGCATCTGTAGATGTAGCAGATACATCACCTGCAGCAACATTTTTTAAGTTGGCGTTTTATACCATTTGTGCCTTCACTACCAAATGAAACAACGCCACCATTAGCCCCTGTAGTTTGAATTGTGCCTGTTTTATTGTATTTAGCTAACACATCTTCATCAGATACTGTCCAACGAGATAAGGTGCTATTGGTGGTATCTGTTGTTTTTGAGTTTCGACCAATTACAATATCCGCTGTATTATTACTCACAGCATTTAAACCTAATGCGATACCACTATCTTTTTTTGTTACAGAATTACGACCAATCGCAATACCGTTTTCTTGATTTGCTGCATTGTTAGCTGATTTTGTATTAACTACCGATGCATTGTTACCAATGGCAATAGAGTAAGTTTGTTCTGTTGTTGCATTATTTTGAACCTAGGGTGATTGTATTTGAGGCTAGAGTACTAGCACTTTGTCCTATAACTACTGAATTAGTACCGCCTGTAGAGGTAACGTTATGACCAATAGTGACACCACTTGCACTACGTGTAGTGATAATATCAGTCCCTGCTGTAAATGAGTTAGATGATGAGGTAGTAGTTACATTAGAGCCGATTGTAACTGCTTTTTTTGTTCCTCCTGTAACATCAACATCAACCCCCATTACAACAGCTTTATTTGCCGGACTGTTTTTGAGGAACTGTTAAATTGACATTATTACCAGCAATAAATGAACCATCTGCATAGCCGCCAGTTTCTTTAATATTTTTACCAAGTAATGTCGTATCGTTCAAACCAGAGGTGATGCCTTTACCTGAAATAAACTGATTAGCATTTGTTACATTGAGTGAATCTCCAACTAAAAAGTTATTATTTTTAGAAGAAGTGATATTGGAACCAATCGCCATTGAGTCGCCAGCCACCCTAATATCGGTACCAACAGCTTGACCACCCGCTGCAATATGAAGGTTATTACCAATCCCTAAATAAGCAGAGTTTCCATAAATATCATTACCAAAATAGCTACTTCTTCTAGGGTTCATTACAGTAATGTTATTACCCACAGCATTAATCTCTGATTCAGGCCCGAATTCCCAACAGCAGTATTAAGAATTTTTATTATTGATACCAACGACGTTTACTTTGTTACCAACGTTTACTTTTATTGTCACGTCCAAAAAATATTGATACCATTTTGGATTCTGTTGACCGTTCTTTCCCGTTATTCGGTTATCATATGTGTAAAAAGTACCGTTATCAGCTTCCATCACCTAAAGTATTACCAGCCCCAGTGATTACTGCAGCTGAGCGATCTGATCGTTTACCGTTCCTTCGCGTTTATTATCGCTACCCCAAATATTTAGAGAGCCATTTTGACTATTCGGGAACGCAGTCTTTACCGCATAGCTTGGCATTGCAAGAGCAAATGCGACTAATAAAGAAAGTGGTTTTAGTCCTTGCGTTAGTTTAAATCCTTTTAAGCCAGAATCATTTAAGATTCACGCTTATCCGTACTTGCCTTTTGCTTTCCCTTGCGACTTGGCTAATTCAGAAACAACTTCCAATCGTTGGGTCGTTTTATTCCAAATTATCTTAAAAAAATTTTTGTTCATTGATTAGTTTCCTAAAAATAATTGATAAAAACTAGCGGTATATAGTATTACTGCTATTCGTTGTTTTTAATTTCACTGGTGAAATTAAAAATAAGAACCCTGCATTACCAAAAACGGGCGATTGATTTTGCCATAAAAATAGATGAAAAACACCTTTTTGGGGGTAAGCAATGTAATTTTGGAGGTTTAGGGGAACGTTTTTCTTTTTTTATAAGATAAAAACTATCCTATAAGATAGCCTTTTTATTTCAATGTCGGCACAAACTCAGACAGCATTTTTATCTCTTCTTCACTTAATCTGCTTTTTTTACCATGTTGCCTGCACCTTGTATTTTTTTCCACTTTTACGATCGGAAAGTGCGGTGTAAATTTCCTCTGAATTTAGCGTATTGATAATTTGGGATTGTCCCAATGCTGATTTTGTCAGCGGATTTTTCCGTGGCAAGTGGCACAGGTTCGTTTATAAAAATTTTTCAGCTTGTTCCGCATTCATATCAGCCAATACAAATTGGCTGGCAGTGAGTAAACTTAAAGAGAGTAGAGTAGTGTAAATTCTTTTCATGGGTTATCCTTTAAATAATTTAGTTAAATCGTCTTCGGGAATTTTGCCTTCATATTTAGCTTGAATATTTCCTTCAGGGCTAATGACAAATGAAGTTGGCGTACCGATAAGTTGATAACGTTCAGCTGTAATTTTTCATTTGATCTTTGATTACAGGCAAATGGAGTTCTCGTTTAGCCACTACGGCTTTGGTGTCCATTTTATCGCTATCCACATTAATCGCAATAAGTGAAACTTTTCCAGGATTCTCTTCTGCGAGTTTTTCAAATTCTTTTAACTCTGCGATACAACGTCCGCAAGTTTCTGACCAAAAAAATAAGTAAGCGAGTGCCTTTCCAATTCTCAAGGTTTGCAGGATTGCCTTGAAGATCATAGGCAGCAATATCAGGTGCTTTTTGCCCTACTGAGGCAACTTCATCTTTACAAGAAACGGCGCCCAAAAATAACCGCACTTATGGCAAATAATTTCAATAGTTTATTTGTTCGCATGATTTTTCTTCCTTTACAAATTTTCCGTGATGTAAAATAAATAACACGATCGGTGAGTTCACCTAACTCTGGATTATGCGTCACCATTACAATGGTGCGCCCTTGTTGATTAAGTTTTGTGAGCAAATCTAAAACTAAAGATTCATTTTGCTCATCTAAATTTCCCGTTGGTTCATCGGCAAAGATAACGGGCGGTTGATTCACTAACGCACGTGCAATGCAAACACGTTGTTGCTCACCGCCTGAAAGTTGGCTTGGGCGATGATCAATACGATGGCTTAAAGCCTACTTGTTCCAATACCGCTTTGGCGGATGCTTCATCAATCACGCTGTGATAATGTTGTGCCAGCATCACGTTTTCAAGAGCGGTCAAATAAAGGGATTAAATGGAATTGTTGAAACACTAAGCCAATTTTTTTCTGCGCGGAAACGTTGACGACCGACTTCATCTAATTGGGCAGCATCAACGCCATCTAAAATAACTTTACCTTCGCTAGCAGTATCTAAGCCCGTTAAAATATTCATCAGCGTGGTTTTACCGGAGCCTGACGCCCCCATAATGGCAACAAATTCTCCCTTGTTTGATTTGAATATTAATGTCTTCCAGCGCGGTAACTTGTCCCGAAGCGTTTATATAAATGTTGGGTTTCTATTACAAAGTTGGTCATGGTTTTTCTCTTTTATTATCTAATTTATAGGGTGTTTCACTTTTACTCACCCTTCAACGCGTTCGCCACATTAATACTCAATGCTCGACGTGTTGGAATAATAACAGCCACAAATGCCACTAATAAGGAAAGTACAATCGTAATTGGCAATACAGGCAGTCGCATATCAATATAAGATTTGAATACGGTTATTCCCAATACTTGAGCTAATAAATAACCCAAAGCCAAGTCCGATAATAATCGCACAAAAACGCGATAATTAAAAATTTCGGTGCTGATTTGGCGAATGATGTCTAATTTTCTTGCGCCTAGTGCTTTCTGTAAGGCAAATTCTTTGGATCGTTCGCCAACAATTGCAATTAGGTGGTATTCACACATAAGGTTGCAAGCACTAAAATCACAAGGGAAATTAAGCCCATTAAGCCTTTTAATTTTTTTCTAAAAATTTGTCCTTCTGAGGCGGAAACTTTACGGATCGGGCGAGCGAGTTAAATCAGGATATTGTTGCATGATTTTTTTCGGCAAATTGATCCACTGTATTGACGCCTTGCTCATTTTGCACATTGAGTAAGGCGTTGTTTACTACACCTTCTTTATCCAACCAATTTTGTGCAAATTCAACATTTACAATGAGCATATTGTCAGTTGCATCACCGGCTTCTACAATTCCTTTAATGTTGAGCTGTGTTTTTCTACGGCATTTTTTTAGACAGTTGTAGGCTGTCTCCCACTTTCACATGTAATCGTTCAGCAAGGGTTTTCCCGATCATCGCATTTCGGTCGTCAAAAGTTTACGTTGATTGCAGATCCCGTAATTTGCCAGTAAGGGGCGAGGATTCGCATGGCATCAAAATTTACGCCCATCAGAACAATTTTTTCTAAATCACTACGTGCGACGCCATAAAGGTAAGGACTGGCTGCAGTGATAAAACCATCGGGTGCTTTTTGTAAAATTGCGTTTAATTCTGCTTGATTCATCATTCCGCCATCGGCTGAACCAATGTAGAAATTTGCTCCGAAAGTACGGAGCTCTTGGCTCATTTTTGTATTGATGTCGAAGTAAACCGCTGCCATTGCGGTGACGATACTTGCCCCCACTGTAAGTGCGGTGAAAATAATGAATACTCGTTGGAGGCGTAATCGCAATGCGCGGAAAATTAATCGCCAGAACATGCTTTGAGTATTTGCGCTTTTATGCTCTGCCATAAAGCACCTCGACAGGGTAAAGTTTAGCGATTTTATGTGCTGGGAACCAAGTGCCAATCACAGCAATAAGAATGGAGAGCACGAGAACACAAGGCACGACGATCCAAGCAAAAATCAAGAGGTGCACCAAATAGTGCAGCACCGATAAATTTGGCTAATCCCCATCCGGCTAAACAGCCAAATATTCCGCCTACTAATGCACTTAATACCGCTTCGCAGTAGAACAATAAGGTGATTTGCCATTGATAAGCGCCCAGTGCTTTCATTAAGCCAATTTCTTTTTGAACGTTCGATAATTCCTGCGCTCATTAAGGAAGCAATACCCATTGCTGCAGCGATTAATGCCGCGAAGGTAACTACCGCAAGTAAGAGTTGGATTTTACCAATGACGACACCTTCAGAGGCAGCAACTTGCCAAATTGGGCGAACCATTGCGCTAGAAATCGCTTCTTCTAATTGATGGGAAATTGATGAAACATAAGCGGTGCAATACCAACGGTCATAGGCTTCCCGCATCTAAGGCATCAATATTGGCACGCGCTTTACGGGAAAGATCGTTTTTCTGGCACGGTGAGGGCAGATACGCGGACGGATTGCACCTTGCCTTCTAAACCCAGCAAATTTTGTACCGTACTTAGGGGCATCACAAGCTGATTATCTTCTGTTCCACCCGTACTTAAAAATTCCTTTAATTTCAACCGCACTTTGTTGGCTTTCGCTGTTATCGTTTGTGTAGCTTAAGCTAAGTTTATCGCCAATTTTCCAACCATTACTTTTTGGCAAGTTGTTCGCCCTACAAGTGCAGGGACGACTTTCGCCAAAGTCATTGTTTAAATCATCAACCCATTCACCTTCCACTTTCCAATAAGGGCTAATTATTCGTTGCCCAGTGTGGTAATCCTCTTCATCAGGGTACGGCAATATTATGATCAAAGAAGGTACCAAGCACATTAATCGTTTTAGGCGCTGAAAGTGCGGTTGAATTTTGTGAAGATTTTGTCACTTGCACATTTGCTGAAAGCAACGGGGCAAACCCCACGATATTATTTCGCCAGAAAATATCTTTGATGTTGGGAAGTTCTTTTTCGTCTAAAAAAATCTTGGCTAGATAATGACGCGCTATGGCTGAGTTCATCAGGCAATGCCGCATTGCTGGCTGGCTCCACCAAAATATTGGCACCGTAAGATTTCAGCTCTTTCGCCATTTTGTCACCAATATCAATGGAAACCGCAAGTAGTGCAGAGACTAAGCCAGCGGCTAAGAAAATAGTGATAATGGCGAGCAATTTACGTTTGATACCAAATCGCCAAGATTGAAATAACATTCTAGCAAGCATTGTTATTCCCCTTTTTGGATTTTCGTTTTTGTTAATGCCGAGATAGTTATCGGGATTATCGCGGAATAAATCGAGATTTTTTTCGTTCTCAAAGAAATAAGTATGCCCTTCGTGACTATATTTATATTCAGTTTTGGTGTTTTTGAGTTTGGCGCCACTAATCGGATCTTGCACTTCAATTTCCACAATCGTACTGAATAGATTCAAGCCATCTTCAAGGCTTTTACGAGAAATCACGATTTCATTTTTCAGTTTGTTGCCAATTTTCAATAGGTACAGGGTTTGCAACCGCCTGGTTTACCGATAGATGGAATAAAGAGATGCACGCCACAACCAACACAGACCACTTGATTGCCTTGCATGACATAGCCTTGATCGCCGCAGAGTAGGCAAGCATCGAATACTGCCGACATACTGACTTTATTTGGTTGGCGATTGATAATGAAAAAGCGTACGGCTTTGCCATCATCAGCAATCCAAACGAAAACGGTGAAGTTTACCGTCTTTAAGTGGTTCTAGTGCTAAATGCACTTCATTTTTGTCATTAAGTTGTACTGGAACTGCTTTCGGAAAGTTGTGGCGGTTGAGAGGCAACTTTTTCCCAATAAAGTTGGCTTGCAGTCACAAATAAAATACCCAATATTCCCCAGTAAATGGTGCGTTTTGATGTTTGTACGAAGGCTAATTTTTCGTTTTTTTCAATAAGATTTTTTTCGGCTTTTTGCTTCTCTTAAACGTTTTGAATGTGTTTGAATAGTAAAAAAATACACAAAACAACGAGCATTAACACAACACAAATGATATTGAGCCAAGCGGTGATCTCCCTGATTTTGCCACAAAACTTAACCGAACTTTGGTGAGTTCAATGAGTTGTAATTTCATCAAGGTAAGCAATAGTTCTGCTACAAGCGGAAGAATTAACGCGACAAAAAGTAAAAAGCTGAGTGCAAAAAGTGCGGTGGATTTTTCCTTGTGTTTTTTTGTTGCTGTTTAAGTAAGAAATAGAGCCATGCACTTGAGGCTAAACTAAAAATTACGCCAAAAATGACCGCACTTATATTTAAAAATAAAATCAGTGTTGATGACATCTGTGTTGGTGAGTGCGGTGATGTTTGGATCCTTTCGCCCAAGTTGCTCCCGCGATAAGCATTAATGCAAATTGCCAGAATGCGGCAAGATTTGATGATTTGCTCCATTGGCTGATTGCAAAAAGTAAAAAGATAATTAAAAAGCCGATGGTTAGAATAAGATTGCTGGTTTGTCCATTAGGAATATTGAGTCGTAGGACAACACTCAAAGCCAAGCCAATAAAGGCTTAGCCAAATAAGCGTTTTAGGCGAAATATTGCCTTTTTAATTGCCCAAGATGCACCGAGTAAAAGCAAAATCGGCAAAAGAGATTGCAGAACAAAAATGAAAAAAATAAGTCATAGAAAGAGGATTTTTAAATGGTAGGGTGGGCTTTAGCCCACCGTTTTTCATGTCTGATTGTTAATTGGTGGGCGAAGCCCACCCTACAGCACTATTATTTTAAACCAGTAAATTTAAATTCATAATTTACATCAAATGGTTTCCACCAACGACCTACACCTGTTTCTTCATCAGTGTGGCGGTGCATACCAGCTTTTGGTGGCGGATCGATATGGTAAGTTAATTTGTAGTTACCCACGCCCATCATTTTGATATTTGCGCCATAGTGTGGGCCGTCGCCAGCAACCATTGGCATGAAGGTACCTTCTTGTTTAGCACCAGTATCGGTATTGACTAAGGTATAGTTGATGGTTAAATAAGGCATCCATTCACCTTCACCAAAAACCGTTTTTGTTACCTTTCACTGCGTGAATGTCTGCTTCTAAGTGAATATCAGATTTTGCTGCAGGCAAGCCCATGCCGCGAGGTTCCATATCCACTGGTTTTAAGTAAACCGCTGCAATTTCCATGTCATTCATGGTAACCGCTTCACCGATTGGATATTCTTGGAATGCGTAAGCAGAAGTTGCTGCAAACATTCCTGCTAATAAACTTGCGCTAAGAAGTGCTTTTTTCATAGTTTCTCTCCTGAGATGAGTTTTGAGTTAATTTGAAACCGCTCTTTTGCTTTGATATTTCATAACAAACAAAGCAAAAAAATAGCAGCAAGAATTAAGATCGCTTGTGGCACAAGGGTTTCCACATAAGGATAAACACCTAACCACGAGATTTCTGGTACACCGTTAATTAATGTTGGTTCAAACAGTTTACCTTCAATAAGTTCAAGTACAGATTTGCCAGCGAATACAAATGCCATTAAATACATAAATGAACCAGTAAACATAAAGAATGGTTTTAATGGCAATTTAACCACGGTGTAACGCATTATAAAGTAGCAAATCGCCAGTAAAATTACCCCGCAAATAAAGCCAGCAAAAAGATAGGCTAAACTGACCGCATTTTTTTCGCATCACCAACTAGGGCATAATAGAACAATACGGTTTCTGCGCCCTCACGATATACAGCAAGGAAACTGGTAAGCCATAAGCCGAATAGTGAGCCTGCTGTTAATGCCGTTGAAAGTTTGCCTTCGAGATAGCGTTTCCAGTTTTGTGCTTCGACTTTAGAAAGCAACCAGTAACTCATACTAAACAGCATAAAGACCGCAATAATCATTGTGAAACCTTCAAGCAATTCTCGGTTTTGCCCTGAGTTTTCAAAAAAATAAGTTGGAAGATGAATGCGGTAACGACGCTTGCCCCTAACGCCACATAAACGGATTGGCGAATAACTGGCAATTTATCGTGATGATTATTTTTCACCATATAAGCCACAATAGCGGCAACGATTAACAACGCTTCTAAGCCTTCACGTAAAAATAATAAGCAAGCTATATAAGAACATGGACCAATCACTTTTGTTCGCCACCTTGCAATATTTGAACGGCTTTCGCTAAGTTTTGGTTTAAACCTGCGGCTTGTTCTTGCAATTTATCGCCATTTCCCGCTTTCATCAGACTGACTAAACGGGTGAAATAACCTTCTAATTCTGCTTTAAAATTGCTATCACGCGAGCCAACTTTGTTTTTCCATACCAGAACTTTCAAATACATCAAAGTAAGTGTCTTGCACCGCAAGTATGGCTTTTCTTGCATCGCCTTGTTCATAAAGGGCAATAGCTTGTTGAATACGTTGGTTGATTTCAGTCGTAATTTTTGCCCAATCTTGATCTGCAACGTTATCTGAAGTTTGCGCTTGTGATTGTGTCGCTTGAGCGTTTTGTTCATCGCGAGTGGTTGGCAAATTAGGAAGCTGTTCTTCAATATCTTGCAAGAGTTGCGTGCTTTGGTAAGCAATTTCTGTCATTTGATCAGGGTTGTTCACTCAAACGAATCAAATTATAGAATTGTTGATTGATCGCGGCTGAAATTTCAGAAGAGCGGTTAGTTCTAACCGACATTTCCATTTCAGAATTTTTGTAGCCGTCATATTGAGCTTGTTGGAATGCTTTTTTAGCATTGGCAAAATCACCGCTTTCATAAGCGGTAATGGCTTGATGCAATAAAAATCATCAATGGTTTTGAAACTTTGTTGCCAATAAGGTTTGATGGCTTGATTATCATAAACGCCGTGCTGACTATCAGCATTGAGTTGATGCCCTTCAACAAGAGAAGGCAAAACTTGCTGTAATTCATTTTTTAAACCGTTGATTTTGGCTTGAACCTCATTCATTGGTTTACCTTCGCCAATCATTTTGCGAATTTCACCAAAAGTGGCTCCCATTTGATAGCTTTTTGCGCAGAAAAAAATTAATGCGAATGGGACCTTCTAAATTTTTCAAACACTTCAAAATATGCCATTTGTACTTCGGTTTTGGCATCATCAATTTTGTTTTCTTTAAGAAGTTGTTCGGTGTGATTCAAGCGTTGAGTGATGTCATCTACCCATTTTTGATAATTATCGGCAAAGACTGCTTGAGAAAATAAAAATAGTAAAGATATGCTGATATAACGTAAAAGGTACGGCATAGAACTAATAACCTTATAAATGAAATCCATTCGTATTTGAAAGATATATCTAATGAGAAAAAATCTCAACAATAAATTTGAATTTTTGCTACTTAGATCAAGTTTTTATTTGAATATTTAAGATTTTTTTAATGGCTGTTGTTATAATGCAAGCGTTTTCCAATTGCCTTTTTAGGAGATTTTTATGACAGCACAAACCGGTATTTTGCTTGATGGTTGCAAAGCAGGCGTATTTTTAGAAGCAAATATCTCAGATTATTCTCAGATTCCAGCGGCGGCTCGCCAATTCCTTACTCGCTTAGAACAGCTTCAACAAACTTATCCCGATGCACGTTTGGGGGCGGTAGTTGCATTTGGTGATAAAGCTTGGAAAACCCTTGGTGGGCAGGACGCACCAGAGCTTAAACCTTTTGTTACTTTAGGAAAAGGTGATTTAACTGCGCCTAGTACACAAAATGATCTTTTAGTGCATATTCAATCGTTACGCCCTGACGTTAATTTTTCTGTGGCACAAGCTGCAGTGAATGCTTTTGCTCAAGCTATTGACGTTCAGCAAGAAATTCATGGTTTCCGTTGGGTGGAGGAACGAGATCTCACGGGGTTTTATTGACGGAACTGAAAACCCAAAAGATGCAAAGCGAGCAGAAGTTGCCTTAATTTCCAAATGGCAATGATAAAGATGGGAGTTATGTGTTTACTCAACGTTATGAACATAATCTCGCTAAATGGGAAAAAAATTAAATACAGCAAAACAAGAAAAATGTGTTCGGACGCACCAAAACGGATAGCGTAGAAATGGAAGATAAGGCGGATACTTCTCATGTTGGTCGAACAGATTTAAAAGAGAATGGCAAGGGATTAAAAATCTTACGTCAAAGCTTACCTTATGGTACTGCGAGCGGTACACACGGATTATTCTTTATTGCTTACTGTGCAACGCTTTATAACATTGAACAACAGTTACTTAATATGTTTGGTGAAAAAGACGGAAAAAAACTGACCGCATTTTTAGGGTTTTCACTAAGGCTGTAACGGGCGCTTATTATTACGCACCGTCTATTGAGCAGTTGAATAAACTTTAATTTATGAAAAACCCTAAATTAAAAAAATTTAGGGTTTTTATGTTTCTTAACTTTTTTTCTTAAGATTTATTTGTTTTTAATACACACATCCAAGCAATGGTGCTTGAAATTAACTTACTTAAAAAAGGAAACATTATGAAAAATTTTGCATTAGCAACAATCTTCGCATTAGCAACCACTTCTGCATTGGCAGGTTTTTAATGGCAGCAATACTCAAGGCGGTTTTCAACAAGCAACCCCTTCAGCAATTAGCGTAAAACAAGCTTTATCTGCGGCAGATAATTCAATGATCACTTTAGTGGGTAATATCACACAACAAATTGATGACGATGAGTTTTGGTTTGCTGATGGGACTGGGCAAATCAAGATTGAAATCAAAACAAAACGCGTTTGGAATGGTTTAAACGTAGATTCAAAGGATAAAGTGAAAATTTATGGAAAATTGGATAATGAGGTATTTGAGAAAGCGGAGCTTGATGTATTACGTATCGAAAAAAAGCAGAATAATCATTTTTAAAAATGGCGAGCATTAGCTCGCTGTTTTTATTTATAAAGTGCGGTCAATTTTTATGAGAAATTTTATTGATAGAAGACGATAATCTAATCGGCAATGGGCTACAAATCGGTTTAACTAAACTTGGTTTTATGGTGGATTGGTTTACAGATGGTAAAAACAGGAATGGATGCCTTAGCGTCTGCGCCTTATGATGCGGTGGTATTGGATTTAACCTTTGCCTAAACTTGATGGATTAGAGGTATTGCAACAATGGCGTTCCAAGCATCAAGATGTACCCGTATTGATTTTGACTGCCCGAGATACCTTAGATGAACGTGTTAAAAAGGTTTACAAAGTGGTGCAGATGATTATCTTTGCAAGCCTTTTTGCTTTGGCTGAAGTTGCGGCTCGCTTGCAAGCACTTATTCGTCGTCGTTATGGTCATCATCATTCGGTGATTGAGCACGCAGGCGTTAAACTCGATCCAAATCAGCGTTTTGTTTGGCTAAATAATCAACCTATTTCTTTACAAGTCGTGAATATAAATTACTTGAATTATTTATGCTGAATAAAGATCGCGTACTGTCTCGCTCATCTATTGAAGAAAAAAATTATCAAGCTGGGATGAGGAAATTAGCAGTGGGGCGTTAGATGTGCATATTTATAATCTGCGCCAGAAATTAGGTAAGCAATTTATTCGCACGGTGCATGGTGTTGGGTATGCTTTTGAGGACAAATTGAAAAAAATGAAAAAAATAGAAGCCTTTATGTTGCGTCTTATCTCTGTGCTTTGTTTAACCGCACTTTTTGTTTGGGCTTGGTTCTACGCTTGTCGCTTGGTGGCAAGTGCGCCACGATGTGAATAAAGTTTTTGATGCGCAACAAAGTTCTCTTTTGCTGAACGGCTCGCAAATTCAGATTTAAGTACTATTTTATTGGAATCTAGCACAACGCTAAATAAAAATTCACAGTCGGCATTAAAAAGTTATGACGATGATGCCTTTAGCCTTTTGCTATTTTTTTCTGAAACTGGGAAAACGTTTTATTCAGTGATGGACGAAATGGAAAAAGATTTTTATGTTTTAATAATGAAAACGGGTTTTCATAATTCTCATACTTATGACGATGACGATAACTGGCGAATTTTCTGGCGTACGGCAGCGAATGGGAAATTGATTATCGCAGTAGGGCAAGAATTAGATTATCGTGAAGATTTAATTGAAGAAATGATCTTTTGGGCAAATGTGGATTTGGTTTGCGAGTTTGCCTATTTTTGATTATTGTTTTAGGATGGTTGATTCATAAAGAACTTCGATCGATTAAACGTTTAAGCCAAGAAGTACAAACGAGAAAAATCTGGTGATGTGTCATTGCTAAATACTGAGGGGCTACCCGTTGAAATTTTACCTTTAGTAAAAAATTTAAATCAATTTTTTGACCGCACTTCGGCTATGCTACAACGCGAACGTCGTTTTACCTCTGATGCAGCCCATGAATTGCGTAGTCCATTGGCGGCACTGCGTATTCAAACTGAAGTTGCTCAACTGGCTGGCGATGATGAGAATTGACGAGAACAAGCACTTTTGCATTTAACACAAGGGATTGATCGTGCATCGCAGTTAATTGAGCAACTTTTGACGCTTTCAAAACTAGATAATTTACAAGAATTGGAAGAATTACAGCCTATTGATTGGGAAGGCATCATTCAATCGCTGATTGCTGAGCGTTATTTTTGTGGCAGAAAAAACGTAAAAATTACCTTGGCTTTTGAGAAAGAATCTGAACCAAAGCCAGAAACAAAGGGCAACCAATTTTTAGTTTTCATTGATGCTTAGAAATTTACTCGATAATGCCATTAAATATTGTTCTGAAGATACAACCGTTTCAGTGAGAAATCGCATCTTCTCAGATTATTGTTGAAGATAATGGTGGTGGCGTTGAACCTGGAAGATTTGAAAAAAACTTGGTCAGCGTTTTTATCGCCCAGCTGGGCAAAAATGAAAAGGGCAGTGGTCTGGGGCTTTCTATTGTCATGAGAATTGCAGAATTACATGGATTCAAAGTGCGGTTAGAAAATGTTATAAAAGAAGGGACAGCGAATTGGCTTAAAAGGCACAAATATTTTTTTATAAACATTTCCTTTAAAGAAAACCGAGTAAAGACTCGGTTTTTCTTTTTAGAATAGGTTGCTGATAAAGATGACTAAAATAATCACTGGCACAACGAATTTCACATAGTTAAACCAGATTTTAGTGAAATGTTTGAGTCAGGTGTTGGAGAAAGTTCTTTTTCGCCTCATCTTTTAACACAGAAACCAACGAAAATAGCACAACCAAGTGCGGTCAGCATAAAGAGAATATTTCCACTGACATAATCATAGAAAATCAAAAAAATGCTTTTGCCGAAAAATGGTGACATCTTTCCATACATTATCGCCTAAAATTGCTGGAATATTACCTAATACAAAAATTCCCACCAAGGGTTAAGACAATCGCTTTGCCACGGCGCATTCTGAGCTTTTTCTTGTAATGCGGTAATGATCACTTCATAAATTGTGATAGAAGTAGTTAGCGCAGCAATTAATAATAAGCCGAAGAAAAATAATTGCAAAAGAATTTACCTGCCCATAAAGTGAGAAAATACGATAGGTAAACTTTGGAATACTAAAGTTGGGCCTGCATTTGGTTCAATCCCAAAGGTGAAAAAGTGATGGGAAGATCATAAAGCCCAGCAAGTACGGCAATAATTGTATTGGTGAAAACCAGTAATAACTGCAGTTTGTATTAAGTTTTCTTCTTTATTTAAGTAACTGGAAAGCGTAATTAACACGCCAAAACCAAGGCTTAATGCGAAGAATACTTGACCTAAAACGAAGATAAATAATTGTGGCGTAATTTTGCTGAAATCTGGTTTTAAATAGAATGTAATTCCTTCCATTGCGCCTGGTAATGTTACGTTTGCGAATAACCATTCCAATGAGGAAGATGAATAGCAATGGCATTAAATATTTTACAGAGCGCTCAATTCCACCAATGATCCCTTTTAGCTAAAAATAATGTAATTCACTACAACAAATAAGAAAGGTGTACAGCATAATTTCATAGGGGACTATTGCCAATATGTAGCTCGTAGAAATCTTTGGCGACATCTTTAGTAATGGGTGCTGAGATATCTAAGGTACCGCTGATTAGAGCTAATGATATAAGAAATAACCCAGCCACCAAGCACCATATAATACGCCATGATACCGAATGAACCGAGTAAGCCCATGTAGCCAAGGATTTTCCAATATTTTGAAATGCCTTTTTCCCTTTATCCAGAATTTTATCGCCAAAGGCATCAATGGAGTTTACACGTAAGCGACGGCCGATTACGTTTTCAACCAGAATCATAGGGAATACCGATTACGATCATTGCGATACAGAAAAGTAGAACGTAGGCTCCGCCACCATTTTCACCCACAAGATAAGGGAAAGCGCCAAGTTGCACCGAAACCGACAGTTGCGCCTGCGACAGTCATGACATAAGTGAGTCGGTTTGACCAAGTTTGTCGTTGTTTGTTGTTTGTTGTCATTTGTTTTCCTATTTTTTTAATAAAAAGTGCGGTAAATAATTAGGGTGTTTTATCGCAAAAAATTAAAACTCAATTTTTTTCTTTATATTCACACAGATCTTCAATAATGCATGAGCCACAACGAGGTTTACGTGCGATACAAGTGTAGCGTCCCGTGTAAAATTAACCAATGGTGAACATCCACTTTAAATTCATCAGGTACGACTTTTAAGCAGTTTTTTTCTTCTACTTTTACCACGTCTTTACCCTGGTGCAAAATTAGTTCGATTGCATACACGGAAAATATGGGTATCCACCGCAATAGTTGGATGACCAAATGCCGTATTTAGTACAACATTGGCTGTTTTTCTGCCCACACCCTGCTAATGCCTCTAAGGCTTCACGATTTTCGGGCACTTCACCGTTGTGCTTTTCAATTAAATCACGGCAGGTTTTTGATAATATTTTTCTGCTTTGCTATTAAAAAAGTCCCGATAGTTTTAATATAGCTTTTTAAACCATCTAATCCTAAATCTAAAAATCGCTTGAGGCGTGTTTGCAACAGGGAATAGTTTTTCTGTTGCTTTATTCACACCTTTATCGGTTGCTTGTGCAGATAGAATTACCGCAATTAATAATTCGAAGGGCGAATTATACTGTAATTCTAGTGGTCGGGTGGGGATTTTGATCTCTTAATCGGGTTAATATTTCGATTCTTTTTAATTTATTCATCTTTATTTATCAATTCGATTTTTTTATTGCAAGGAGCAAGCCTAATCCTATAAATGCGCCTGGGTGGCAGAATGAAAAGTAAAAAGCTACTGTCTGTATGGTAAATATGGAGCGTTAAAAAAATTTTCGCTTGTTCGCCGAAATAGATTTTTCGATGCCATCAAAAACCGTACCTTGCCCAATGATTTCACGCAATGCGCCAAGTACTGTCAAGCTAAGCGCCATCCCTAATCCCATTGAGAAACCATCCCAAACGGAATGGAGTAAGCTGTTTTTTGAGGCGAACGCCTCTGCTCGACCAATCACAATACAGTTGGTAACGATAAGTGGAATAAAAAAATTCCCAAGTGATTGATAAAGCGTATAGGTATAAGCATTCATTAAAAGTTGAACGACAGTTACTGTCGTCGCAATGATCATCACGTAAATAGGAATGCGGATTTCATTTCGGAATATATTTACGGAAAAGCGAAATGACCGTATTTGTGCAAGTGAGCACAAGCATTGTCGCTAAACCTAAACCAAGTGCATTGGTGGCTGTGCTAGACACCGCTAAAAGCGGACAAAGCCCGAGAAGTTGAACAACTGCTGGATTATTTTTCCAAATTCCTTGAGCAAAGATTTCTTTCCACATGGACTTTTGTTGATTTTCAACCGCACTTTCTATCTGTTCTTCTTCAAGTGCGGTATTTTTCAGTTAAATCAGTCATATTATTTCACTTGTATTGAAAGCTGTTGTAACAAGGCTTGGTTATTTAGCATGATTAATGCGGATCGTTTAGTTTGATTCACCACTGCGCGAGGTGTAATGGTTGCACCAGAAAATTGATCAAATTTTCCGCCATCTTTTTTTACCGCCCATTCGCTTAAATTACGCTCATTAATCGATTGATGAGTGAAATTTAAAATCCAGTTGAAAATACGAAGTTCAATTTTATCGCCTAAAGCCTGGGGTTTCATGGTGTTCGATTACTCGTACACCTAATATTTCACCTTTCGGATCTAATCCCACAAGCAAGCGAATATCGCCAGAATACCCATCAGGCGCAGTGGTTTCATAGGCATAGGCAGAAACATTTCCATCTTTTTTTCGCAAAATAAATTTTCTGAATGCCCACCAAATTTTTTTATCTTGAGGAATAACCGCACTTTCTAGCAAATTATTATTGAAATAATCTTGTGGAATGACCTGTAAAAAGCAATTCTCGTTGTTGTGCCGCCATCACAGCGTCAATTTTATCTTTTTGTTAGGGAAAAAATACCCGCAGAAATTGCTGTGCAGAGTAGGGCGACAAAGCCCTAACAATATCCCGTAACGCGATGTGATTTTTACTGTGCCCATTATTTTTTCCCTTTTGTTGGATAACCAGATACTCGAGGACGCGTGTAATGATCGATAAGTGGGAACGCAAATATTACTTAATAAAATTGCGAATGCTACACCATCTGGAAAGTTTCCGTGATAGCGAATGAGATAGACAAATAACCCCACTAATGCGCCAAAAAAATAATTTTTTTCCTCGTGGTGTAATCGAGGCCGTGACAGGATCTGTTGCAATAAAAAATGCGCCAAACATCATTGCGCCACTCACGAGTTGGCTAATCGCACTTAAATGCGTGAAGCCTGTAAAAGCGGTTGCGGTGGCTAAACAGAAAAAGGTGACAAGCATCGCCACTGGAATTTGCCAGTGAATGACACGTTTTAAAAATAAGGAAAATTCCGCCCACTAAAGAAAGCCACGTTGACTTGCCACCAGCCTTGAGCAAAGTCGGTTCCATTACCCATAAAAAAATCGGCAGTTTAATCAATTCATAAAAATCATTTAATTGAGTGTGACTTTTATAGAAAATCTTTTGCGCTATCCAAAGGCGTTGCTTGGGTGATGCCATCAATGTTATGTGTAAGTTGTGAAAAGCGTAAATCCATCAGTGGTTAAACCTGAAAAATATTAATGAAAACGCATCTGAAAAAAAGTCGGTGGTTCCTGTAATAAATTAATTGGAGGCATCCAAGTTGTCATTTGTAACGGGAATGAAATTAGAAGAATTACATAGCCAATCATCGCTGGATTGAATGGGATTTTGTCCTAAAGCCACCATAAACCTGTTTACCTAATAAAACTGCACAGAGTGTTCCAATGATGATGATCCCAATAAGGCGCATAAGGTGGAATAGCCATCGCCAAAAATTAAAAGCAGTCAGGGATACGCTGAAATCTGAAAGATAATTTAGCGGTTTTTGCACGTAATTTTATTGCAATAAATTCAGCGATGATAGCTGTACCAATAGCTAATACAGATTGGAGCACCACGCCAAATCCAAAATAATAAATTTGCGTGAAAAAAAGCTGGCATCATTGCCAACATTACCCAAAGCATAATACGCGCTGTGAGTTTCCCTGAATGAGTATGAGGAGAGCTAACCATTTTTAAACATTATTTTATTCCTGATTATTTTCTAATGTTGCTTGTGTTTTTGACAATTTCTTTTGCTTTTGCTCGAGCAATCGCTGCAGCTACAGCCGCTTTTTCGGATCGAGTGCGGTTGAATTTTCTTCTGTTTTTTTCTACCGCACTTTCTATGGCTTGAGTGCTTGGAACTGATTCTGCAGTTCCCATTCGCTTGCGCAAGTTTTTTTGCTTTTTGCTCGAGCAATCGCTGCAGCTACCGCCGCTTTTTTTCGGATCAAGTGCGGTTGAATTTTCTTCTGTTTTTTTCTACCGCACTGTTCTACGGTTTGAGTATTTGAGACTGATTCAGCGGTTTCATTTGCTTGTGCAAGTTTTTTTCGCTTTTTGCACGAGCAATCGCTGCAGCTACGGCTGCTTTTTCGGATCAAGTGCGGTTGAATTTTCGTCTGTTTTTTTCTACCGCACTTTCTATGGCTTGAGTGCTTTGAGACTGATTCTGTAGTTTCCCATTCGCTTGAGCAAGTTTTTGCTTTTGCACGAGCAATAGCAGCGGCTACGGCTGCTTTTTCGGATCGAGTGCGGTTGAATTTTCGTCTGTTTTTTTCTACCGCACTTTCTACGGTTTGAGTGCTTGGAGACTGATTCAGAGGTTTCATTTGCTTGTGCAAGTTTTTTTGCTTTTTGCTCGAGCAAGTGCGGCTGCAACCGCTGCTTTTTTTCGCATCGGTTGGTTGAGTTTGTTGTTCTTGGTTTTCGACTTGAGATTCCGCTTGCTGACGAGCCAGACGACGGGCTTTACGTTGTCGCCATTAAATCAGCGTTATCAGGTAAAACTTCTCCCTTTTTCTGAGGTAATCGTTTTAACTTGTATTGATTCTGTTTCAGTGGCTTTTTTTCGCTTTCAAGCGTTCTAGCGCTGCTTTAACAGGATCTTCACCTTTGGTTTGCGCTAATTCTTCTCGACGTGCTTCTGCTGCACGTTGTGAACGTGCTTTACGCTCTTGTTCTTCACGTTCCATTCGCGCTTGTTTTGCTTCAAAGCGAATTTTGGCTTCATCCGATTTTTTTCTGTTTTTTTCTTTTGATTTTGCCAAATTTTTGCTTTTTTTCTTGGCGGAAATACTGAATCAGCGGAATATGGCTTGGGCATACGTAGGCGCAAATCCCGCACTCGATACACTCTTTGAGGGCGTATTCTTCCGATTTTTGTGATCTTCACTGCGCGCAAACCAGTAGAGTTGCTGTGGCATCAAGTTGACTGGGCAGGGCATCAGAACAGCTAGAACAGCGAATACAAGCTTGTTCAGGCTCTGGTTCTGCATATTCAAAATAGTCTGGTGCAAGCAAGCAGTTGACAATTTTTGTTACAGGTGCATTGAGATTGGAAAGTTCCAATCCCATCATCGGGCCACCCTGCAAATACTGGATAACGTTCATCAAACTGATAGCCCAGCGTGCGTCAATACTTGAGAAATTGGCGTACCAAGTCGAACCCAATAATTACCTTTTTCAGGAATTTTATCACCAGTAAGGGTGACGACACGTTCAATTAAAGGTTCGTCATTTATCACCGCTCTTTTAATTGCAAAGGCTGTACCAACATTATGCATCAGTACGCCAATACTAGAAGAACGTGCACCACTAGGTACTTCCATTCCTGTAAGCAAATAAATAAGCTGTTTTGCGGCACCCGAAGGATATTTTGTTGGAATCACTCGAATGCTAATGTCATTTGCTCCCTGTAGCGCTTTGCGGATTGCTTCTATTGCTTCAGGTTTGTTATCTTCAATGGCGATGACTACGTTTTCAGGTCGTAGGATATAACGCAAAATACGAATGCCTTCTATGATTTCATCGGCGTCGTTCACGCATAAGACGATCATCACAAGTAATATAAGGCTCACATTCTGCACCATTGATAATTAAGAGTTTAACTTTTTTCTCTGCTGATTGAATTTTAGCGGCAGTCGGGAAATACTGCACCGCCCAAAGCCAGCTATACCAGCTTGATAGATTTTGTTAATGAGTTGTTCTGGCGAGAGTGTTAAAAAAATCATCAATAGGATTACGCTCTAGCCATTGATCTAAGCCATCCGCTTGCAAATGAATTGCTAGGTTCATCAAGACCAGACGGATGTGCAGCGACATAAGATTTAATCGATTTAATTGTGCCTGAAGTTGGCGCATGAACGGGTAGCATACGTAAGCCATCACCTTGCGTTAAAGGTTGACCTTTTAATACGTAATCGCCTTCCTTTACTAAAAGGTGACCTGTTGTTCCTGCGTGCTGTTTAAGAGGAATATAAAAAAATCCGTGACTAAAGGGTGATGACGTAATGGTTGTGAATTAGATTGTGATTTCATTTCAGGTGGATGAATGCCACCTTTGAAATCCCATAATTTACCGGAATTTGAAACGAGATAATACGTCCGCCATTTATTCCCCACAACCAATTTTTTTCTCAGTACCATTTACATTCATTACTGGAATGACTAATTTTGCATCAAACTTCCAATCCCAATTATCGATATTTTTTTCACGGGAATCATTGATATACAATCTGTCGGGCAGGGTGCTACGCAAAGTTCACAACCTGTACAGAGATCTGGAATGATCGTATGCATGAATTTATTTGTACCAATAATGGCATCAACAGGACAGGCTTGGATACATTTTCGTGCAGCCAATACACATATTTTCATCAATAAAAGCGACTTTCTCGATAGGTTCTTCTACACCGTCCATAGCTGGCACATCCACACCTAAAAATCTCTGCAATTTTTTTACGATGGTAGGTTGACCACCAGGAATACATTTTGTGATGTCATCTCCATTGCAAATAGCTTCAGCATAAGGTTTGCATCCAGGATAACCACATTGTCCACATTGGCTTTGTGGTAAAATAGAGTCGATTTTTTACACAATGGGATCCGCTTCAACTTTGAGTTTAAGTGAAGCAAAGCCGAAAATCGCACCGAAAAATTAAAGCGAGTAAAGTGATTACGATGAATAGAAGGGTCATTATTTCTTTCTTTTTCCTGAAAAAAATACTGAGAGAACCCAATAAATAAAAATCAAAAATGGTAATAGCCATTAAAAAGATGAGATCATTTTATTACTTCACTAGTCCTGTGAATCCCATAAAAGCAAGAGACATCAAACCAGCTGTGATAAGTGCGATAGATGAACCTTTGAAAGTTAAAGGTACATCAGCTGCTACAAGACGTTCACGAAGCGCAGCAAAAAGCACTAATACAAGTGCAAACCCAAGAGATGCGCCAAAACCATAAACGACAGATTCCGTTAAATTATGAGCAAGATTTACATTTAATAATGCGACACCGAGAACTGCACAGTTTGTTGTTATCAAAAGGCAAGAAAAATTCCAAGTAAACGATATAGCGTTGGGCTAGTTTTATTTATCACCATTTCGGTAAATTGTACAACTACGGCAATAACCAAAAATAAATACTAATGTGCGTAAAAAAGTAGCATTTAAGGGAACAAGAATATAATGATCAACTAAATATGCACAAAGGGAGGCGACTGTTAATACAAACATTGTTGCTAACCCCATTCCCACTGCGGTTTCAATTTTTTTGGATACGCCCCATAAAAGGACAAAGTCCTAAGAATTTCACCAATACAAAGTTGTTAATCAGCGCAGTACCGATAATTAATAAAAATATAGTGTGTCATTGCTTTCTGCCTTGTGTATAAGTCGGCTATTATCCTCATTTATAGGCGCGATAACAATAGAAAATTTGGGGTAGGAGAAAGAGAAAATTGAGATTTTTATCGTTTTGTTAGATATGAATAAAAAGCACAGCTAATCATTTAAACTGATTAGCTGCGCAATATTTGAATTAACAATACTCAACTTGACTTATGTGAGTAGAGTATTGTTTGATGTTCTATATCAATTATTTTTTTGATATAGTTTTGCTGGACCTTGAGTACCACCGTTAGATTTTGACCACCTTCTTGTAATTTTAATTCAGAACCAGAAGCAGTGATCTCAACGCGACGATTAGGGCGTAAACAATCTTTTAATGCTTGACCATGTGACACCCATCACAAGCTTTCACTTGAGGGATTTTTACCGTAGCCCAACAGCGGTAATTAGAGTATTCACACCGTCTTCAGTTAAACGTGCTTTAACAGTATCTGCACGACGTTGAGAAAGATCTAAGTTGTAAGCATCAGAACCTAAACGGTCTGTATAACCTGCAACTTTAACATCTTTAGCACCAGTAGATTTTAGTTGAGATGCTACGTTATCAACAACTTGTTTACCTTGTGCAGTTAAGGTGTCTTTGTTGAAGTCAAATAAGAAGTCACCACTCAAATTGAATGCTGAATTTACCGTTACAGCCGTTTGGATACCAGAAGAAAGCTTTTGTGCATTATGAGTTTTTGTCAAATACACTTTATATTGACAAATCTTATGAGTCGCCATTTTCACGATAATTGAATACGTAATCCCATTCAGATACACCATACAAGCCTTCAGTGAAAGTGCGGATCACCGATTAATTGACGAATTTGATCTTTGTTCATACCATTTTTCAATCATACGAACATTATCCCAATTTGGCCAAGTACCGAATTGGCTACCATCGTGGTTGAAAGGTTTGCTGAATCAATTTTAGGCCATACTAATTGAGGTACTTTGTTGACCATTTACATCTTTATATTCTGGAGTACCTGCGTCAGTAACTTTGCTTAAAGTTGCCACAAGCGGCAGCAGTTGCGATAGCAACAGTTGATAATAAAAATACGAGATAATTTCATTTGTTTTACCTTTTTATTTGTTAGAAACCCTTTGGAAAGAGGATAACTAAACTTTCATGAATTAAAATATTATAAAACTGTTAAAAGTTTCGGTCGCACATACTAAATGGCAAAAAATCGCCTTGTAAATAATAAAATCAGTGAACTAGCCCTCTTTTTTTGTAAAGGAAATGTAAAGATATCTATATTTTAATGTATAAAAATCATTTGCTCGCTTTGTAGTATAACGATGAACAATATTTACCGCACTTTCTTCAGCCTGACGACCTAATTTTTTTGATCAAGGATTTTTTTCAATCGATATTTCACACTTAATACATGTTTTTTTCTTTCATTTTTTCTAAAATTAAATCATCACTGGTTGAAATTTCATCGACTAATTTCAAGTCGATTGCTTGCTGCCCAAACCAATGTTCCCCAGTAGCAATTTTATCAATATCTACACAAGGTCGATTTTGTGAGACAAATTGTTTGAATAATTGATGTGTTTCTTCCAACTCTTGTTGAAATTTTTTTGTTTGCCTTTTTCGGTATTCTCACCTAATACAGTTACTGTGCGTTTAAACTCACCAGCAGTCATCACATCTACATCAATATCATATTTTTTTCAATAAACGATGAACGTTTGGAATTTGTGCTACGACGCCAATAGAACCAATAACAGCAAAAGGCGCAGATACAATTTTATCGGCTACACAAGCCATCATATAACCGCCACTTGCTGCAACCTTATCTACAGCGATGGTTAATTTTATGCCTTTTTGTTTCAAACGAGACAACTGAGAGGCTGCAAACCCATAATCATGAACAATACCGCCCGGGCTTTCTAAACGTAATAATACTTCGTCTTCTGGTTTTGCTACATTTAAGATTGCTGAAATTTCTTCTCGAAGTGCGGTCGTTTCTGATGCTGAAATATCACCATGAAAAATCTAAGACATACACATAGCTTTTCTTTTTCGTCATCTAAGGTTTCACCTTTTTTTAATTTTTTTCTTTACGTTTTTAGCCTTTTTGTTTTTCAGCTTTTTTTCTCTGCTTTAGCTTTGCTGTTTTAGCTCTTCTTCTGAAAGATTAAAAATCACGCAATACACGAACTTGATGATCAAATTCTTCAGATAAATCTTTAATTTCTAATTCCCTATTTTTAGATTTGTTGTGTTGACGATAAGAAATCACCAAACCAACAATAGCAAGAATGAGTAATAAAATTGTTAGAATTTCCAGAATAAAAAAATTCCATAGCCAGTTAAAAATATCGTTTAACATTGTTACTCCTATTGATATTTTTATAGATTACATTGTGCTTGGTACTAGTCGTGACTAGTCTAGACATCAACATGATAAAATATTGTGATTATTTGTGCTATTACAACAAAGATTTTTTTAAACTAATTCTCACTTTTTTTATTTTCATTTTCTGTTGATTTAGCATAGCATAAGGAACGATTTCATTTTCATTTATACCAAAGGAGCAATTATGAAATTACGTGCTGTTGTATTAAGTCTTGCAACATTATGTGCTAGCACAGCCACTTTTGCTGGCATGGTTTCTACTTCATCTAACCTTGAGCTTTTAGCCATTGATGGTCAAAAGGCATCTAAATCTCTTGCGAAAGGATGCTAAAACCTTTGCTGTGAATGACACCCAAAACCATCAGGTTGTTGTTCGTTTAAGTGAAATTATTGGTTCTGGATCTCAGCCAAACCCTTTTTGAATCTAACCCAGTAATCGTGACATTCCAAGGCAATGCATGAGGATCTTGTTATTTCGGCGCCAGCTATTCGTGGTCGTTCAGAAGGTGATAAATTCAATGAAATGCCAAGCATTATCGTAAAAACAAAATCTGGTAATACGCTTTCAGCAAAAGTGGATATGTTAAAACAAGAAGGTTTATTCCCAAGTGCTAATGTGGTGAATGATCTTTCTGAATATAATGCGTCTGGTGCAACTGCATCTGTTTGCTGCATTTGCTGCAACCACAGCTGCTAACCCAATGGTCGCTACTCCAGCAAGTAATGCAAAAAGCGAATAAAGGTAAAGTGGTTGTTCAAGGTGAAAACGTTGCAGAACAACAGCTTCAATATTGGTTCCAACAAGCGGATAAAGAAACTCAAACACGTTTCTTAAATTGGGCAAAATCCCATAAATAATTACCGCACTTCATACAATAAAAAAGTGAGCCTTGTTGCTCACTTTTTCTATTTTGATAAGGATTTGAAATGAATATTCGGTTAAATGCCAAAGTAATCGCTGCGATTCCTGTTTTTATTGCTGTAAATATTGCGGCAGTAGGGAATATGGGCTTTTGATATTTCTTCGCAATCAATGCCTTTGATTCTAGGGATCATTGCAGGTGGTTTGGTGGATTTGGATAACCGTTTAACTGGACGATTGAAAAACGTATTCTTCACGCTCATTGCTTTTTCTATTTCATCCTTTATTGTGCAGTTACATATCGGTAAGCCTATCCAATATATTGTGTTAATGACGGTGCTGACATTTATTTTCACTATGATTGGTGCTGTGGGGCAGCGTTATAGCACGATTGCTTTTGGTTCATTAGTGGTTGCGCTTTATACCACGCTGACTTATGTGCCATGAAGGAAATGTATGGTTTATTAATCCCGTAATGATTTTATGCGGTACCTTGCTGTATAGTGTGGTGACTCTCGTTGTTTACCTGTTTTTCCCAAATCGCCCCGTGCAAGAAAGTGTCGCTAAAAGCATTTTGTGCGTTGGGTGAATATTTAGATACCAAATCCTGTTTTTGATCCTGACGAAGTAGCTGAGATTGAAAAAAAACATCTTAATTTCGCGATGAAAAATACGAATGTTGTCACGGCATTTAATATTGTTCGCACTGCACTTTTTTATCGTATTCGAGGGCAACATCGCCATCCTCGCACCCAGAGAATGTTACGTTACTATTTTGCCGCTCAAGACATTCATGAGCGCGCCAATTCTACGCATTTTGATTATCAACAAATAACGGAAAAAAACTAAAAAAATACAGATTTGATTTTCCGTATTCAACGTTTGTTAGAGCTACAAGCACAATCCTGTAAAGAAATCACCGCGAGTTTACGTGAAAATAAATCTTATCATTTTAATGAACGTGTCGAACGTGCGCTTTTAGGCACGTTGCATTCCTTTTGAACTGTATCGAACACAACATCTCAATGATCAAGATGAACTGATTGATATTCAAACCTTGTTAGATAATTTACAAAGTATCAACTGGCAACTTCGCCAGTTGGCACAAGAAACAACGGATACAGAACAATTGGCTCAAATTCATACGGAACAAATCACTGGGGTTAAAAAAATATAAGTGCGGTGATTTTTGAGCCATTTTACTTTTGAGTCGCCGTTGTTCCGTCATGCGGTACGCTTATCTATTGTGGTATTTTCTGTGCTGTGCAATTGTTGAGTTTTTCCAATTTAATCTTGGTTATTGGATTTTTATTGACCACTGTATTTGTGTGTCAGCCAAACTATTCTGCAACTAAAGTACGTTTACGTCAGCGTATTATTGGCACGATATTAGGCGTGGTGGTCGGGGTCACTATTACCTTATTTAAATCCAACATTAGAATTAAAACTTGGGTCTTGTGGTGCTTACAAGTACGTTGTTCTTTTTCTTCCGTAGTAATAATTATAGCTTTTTCAACCTTTTTCATCACACTACAAGTTTTGTTGAGTTTTGATGTCATGGGATTCGATACGGCAGCCGCGTTAATGCCTCGTTTACTCGATACTTTGCTTGGTGCCGCGATTTCATGGTTTGCCGTATCTTACTTTATGGCCAGATTGGAAATATTTGCAACTTGATAAAGTGAGCCATCAAGCATTGCGTAGTGATGCGGTGTATTTATTGCATATTATTAGTCAATTGCAATTTGGTAAAAGCGACGATCTTAAATATCGCATAGCACGTCGCAATGCGCATCAATATGCAGCCGCACTGAGTACAACACTTTCTAATATGAATAATGAGCCAGTGAAATACAAGGCATATTTACAGAAAGGTTTTGATTTGCTCAAGCTTAATTATTCTCTATTAAGCTATATTTCGGCCCTTGGCGCTTATCGAGACAGAATGAAAAATTTGCAACAGACCGCACAATTTTTATCTGGTTTTTATCCAGTGGCAAAGAAAATTATCTACACCTTAGAACACATTGAAGAAATACCTGAAGCTATTTTTTTAACCAACAGCAAGAAAGTATTGAAACACATTTAAAAGAATTAGAAAAACAAGATATGACCGCGGAAGAACGAGCCGTCTTTAGTTTACCGTATCAGCAATTAAACTTGATTACGCAACTCTTACCGCAGTTCTATGAGTATTTTAGGAAAGAGTCTTGTTAAAAAGGATAAGTTATCAAAGTATAGGAACGTAAATATAAAAAGTGCGGTTTGATTTTTGAGAGATTTTTAAAAACTCGTTGAAAAATTTAACCGCACTTTATTTTTATTAAACAATAACATTGACGAATTAGTTATTACTGTCCCATGTTTTTCACTGATTTTTAGGAAACCTTGGGCACTATCAAAACACAGAAGATTTTTCCCTGTGCCTGTAAAATCATATCGGACATTTCTCGGAAGGCACCTTTTCCGCCATTGGTGGAAAGTACATGATCAACAGCATTCTTCACATAAATAGGGGCATCAGCCACAGCAAAAGATGCTCCACAAACAGCAAAAGCGGGGAGATCTACGCTATCGTCGCCAATATAAGCGGTCTGCTCGGCTGTGACGCCTGCTTGTTTCATAAGATCAAAACAAGCGGTTTCTTTTTCAAGTTTGCCAAGAAAGTATAATTTAATACCAAGATCGGCAATACGACGACGTAAAAATAGGGGAGTCGCGACCAGAAAGCACTGCCACTTGAATACCCGCATCCATCAGCATTTTTATGCCTAACCCATCTCGTACATGAAAGCTTTTGATGGCTTCACCATTGGCATCATAATGGAGTTGTCCATCGGTGAGTACGCCGTCTACATCAGTAATGACAAATTTAATGTTTTCTAATTTTTGTTGCATTGGGATTCCTTAGCTTGAAAATTCCACTAAACCCACTACGTGATTTTCATCATTAACAACGACTAGCGAGTGAATTTTTTTCGCTTTCATAAAGTCTTCTGCTTTTTGATAAAAAAATTCGTCTTGATGAATAGTTTTTGGTGAACTTGTCATAAAAATCTTTGGCTGTTTTATTCAGCGTTTCTGCACCATTGGCTGTAAGCGCACGGCGAATATCGCCATCCGTGATAATGCCTTTTAAGTTGATCATTTTTCCATCACTAAGGCAAGGCCCATTCGCCCTTCATTCATGACTGTGAGGCAGTCAGTAAAATTGGTGTTGGGTAAAATTGTTGGTAGGCGAGTTTGCATTTGATCTTTCACTTTACATAATAAACGACGACCAAGACTGCCACCTGGATGGAATTTTAGCAAAGTCAGCTGGTTGGAAATTGCGAGCCGTAATGAGCGATACGGCGAGTGCATCGCCAAGCGCAAGCGTTACAAGTGCGGACGTTGTTGGCGCGAGATTATTTGGACACACTCTCGCTCAACAGTAATATCTAAAACATAATCTGCATGGCGTGCGAGCGTGGAATTTTTGTTACTCGTCACGGCAATAATTTTATTACCAAAATTTTTTTAAACTTGGAATCAGTTTATTGACATCATCGGTTTTCACCGCTATAGGAAATTAACATCACGATATCAATTGGTTTCAACATACCTAAATCGCCGTGGAAGGCTTCCGTCGGATGTAAAAAGAAACTTGGCGTGCCCGTAGAGGCAAATGTCGCTACCATTTTTTTCCCGATTAAACCAGATTTTCCTATCCCGCCGATGACTAATCGTCCTTCGCAAGCAAGGATTAAATCCACGACTTGATTAAAATCCTCGCCTAAACGTTGGCTGAGTTGCAAAAAGTGCGTTGCTTTCCACTGAAAAGGGAATCCTGTGCAATTTTTAGATAGTTCATTCTTCTTCCTAAAAGAGCGGTTGAAATTGGCGTTATTTTAGCGAAATCATAAAAAAATACGAATGAAAAATTTCGATGTAAACTAGGCATTATTGCTTTATAAGATTGACGAGCAATATCTAAAAAAATTGGGGATTTTATTGACCGCACTAGTGATTGTCCCCTATACTACGCGCCGAGTTGGTTAGACAATCGCTGGTTTATTGAAAGCCCTTAACCGTATTTATACGACCTAGTGGGACAAGTAAACGAGAGGAAAGTCCGAGCTACACAGGGCAGAGTGCCGGATAACGTCCGGGCGGCGTGAGCCGACGACCAGTGCAACAGAGAGCAGACCGCCGTGTAAACGGTAAGGGTGAAAGGGTGCGGTAAGAGCGCACCGTGCCTCCGGTAACGGTTGGCAGCAGGGTAAACTCCACTCGTAGCAAGACCAAATAGGAATCCAATGAGTGGCCCGCTCAGGATTCGGGTAGGTTGCTTGAGCGGCAGAGTAATTTGTCGCCTAGAGGAATGATTGTCCACGACAGAACTCGGCTTATCGATCAACTCAAAATTTTTATAGAAATGACCGCACTTTAGTTTGTTTTTCGGAATGGATTAAAGTGCGGTTATTTTTGACGAAATATTGAATTATTTTTTTCGTTTTAATACACGTGGAAATAAAATATTATTTTTCCAAATGAATATGGTGCATTAAATCATCAATAAATTCATTAATACCGCTATATAAGGCTTTCCAACTGAAACAAGCATCTGCTGGTGGCGCGCAATTATTAGTAATCGATTTGATCACTTCCACATCTTGCCCAGCTTCATCGTGTTCCATTTCCATTACACGAATTGGCATTGAGGCCATAGCATAATTCCCCATTTTTGATCATTGGGAACAAAATTTGTTCTTCTTTCATTAAATGCTGGCTAAGTTCAGCATAAATTTTTTCTAATTGTGCTGCTACGCCGATAGGGCAGTCATCACGATCACCATGTACATTTTCTACTTTCTCCGCCAATGTAATTAATTCAGGGAGTTGTTCACGGTGGCGATTATGAAAACGGTAACAATATGATCGATCATTTCTGCATAAGATGCCGAAGTCCAATCTTTATCATTATTTTCTGCTTTACTTTGTTGTAAAATCAGTTAAACGTTTTTCAATTTCAGCAAGGTTAAGATTCTTTTGTTGTGCTGCGACTTCTAATAATACAGAACCTCCACAGCAAAAATCTAAATCATATTCACGAAAAATTTTAGTTGCACCTGGAATTGAAACAGCGAGTTCGCTAAGTTTTTTTGTTGGGCAAAAGACATAAATCACTCCTATATTGATTAAGTAAAAAATAAATCCGATAAAAAAATAGTAGGATATTTTTTTCTGATTATGAAAAGTAGAGAGATTTATTTATTGATTAAATTATGATTTAAATCAATAAAAATACCTCATAATAATCAGCTCAAAAATTTATGGTTATTTACATAAATAGGATTAATTATCACTAATGAGCTAGTCTTTATATTCATTATGTATTTTTTTATATAATTGATTTTTAAGAATTTAGGAAAATACTGATTTTCATCAATATTATTGATTGTGTTTATGAAAGTGAAATCTTTTAGAAATGACGACAAATCAAATTTAACGCATAACTCCGAGCTTGTTTGGCCTAAGTTTCATAGAAATACGGCGACAAGCCAATAACGCCGTATGTTATTCAGGGATACGCTGGAAACGGTTTATCCTCTCCGTATTTAGAAAGGTGTAAAATGCAATCCATTCCTATTAAAGAAACGTAGGAGAGTCTCGCTTAGTCGATCCTTTCCAACGTCAATATTACTATCTACGACTGTCGATTACCGATCAGTGTAATTTTCGTTGTACCTATTGTTTACCTGATGGTTATCAACCCGAAGCTAACAAAACCAAGTTTCTTAACTTTAAAAGAAATTACCCATCTTGCTCAAGCGTTTTGCTGAAATGGGCACAGAGAAAAATCCGTTTAACTGGGCGGTGAACCGACTTTACGCAAAAGATTTTATTTCTATTGCTGAAAGCATCGCTAACATTGATGGCATTCGTCAATTAGCCGTCACGACAAATGGCTATCGCATGGCAAAAGATGTGGCTGATTGGAAAGAAAGGCAGGTATCACGTCTATCACGTCAGTGTTGATAGCTTAGATCCAAAAATGTTCCATCAAATTACGGGTATCAATAAATTTGATGACGTGATGCGCGGTATCGATCGTGCATTTGAAGTGGGCTACAACAAAGTTAAAAGTCAATTCAGTTTTGATGAAAAAAATCTGAATGATAAAGAGTTTGAGCAATTCCTTGTATGGGTGAAAAGATCGCCCAATTCAAATGCGCTTTATCGAACTGATGCAAACCGGTGAAATGGACAGTTTCTTTGATAAACACCATCTTTCCGGACAAGTCTTAGCTGATAAATTGCTGAAAAAAATGGTTGGACATTACAGCATAAATCCCATACAGATGGCCCAGCTAAAGTCTTTACACATCCTGATTATGCCGGTGAAATTGGCTTTAATTATGCCTTATGAGAAAGAATTTCTGCGCAAGCTGTAATCGTCTCAGAGTGTCAGCGAAGGGGCAAACTTCATCTCTGTTTATTCGGCGAAGAAGGCATTGAATTACGTGATTTATTGCAATCCCATGAACAGCAAGATATTTTTGCAAGCGCGTATTTTTTTCTGCATTGCAAAGGCAAACGTGAACATCATTATTTGCATATCGGTGATAGTGGCGTAAGAAATCATTTAGCTTCTATCGGTGGCTAAAAGAAAAATAGGTGAATTTTACTGTTCACTTATTTTGCTTTTCGTCACACATGTAAAACATTCAATATTTTAACCGCACTTTATTTTTATTATGACTACATTTACGCATATCAATTCTCAAAGGCGAAGCCAATATGGTGGATGTTTCTGCAAAAGGCAGAGACCGTTCGTGAGGCTCGTGCTGAAGCCATTGTGACCATGTCAAAAGAAACTCTTTCCATGATCGTGGAAGGCAAACATCACAAAGGTGATGTATTTGCTACTGCTCGTATTGCAGGTATTCAAGCGGCAAAACGTACTTGGGAACTTATCCCACTTTGCCATCCCTTATTACTTTCTAAAGTAGAAGTGAATTTAGAACCATTACTTGAAACCAATCAAGTTCGTATTCAATCTCTTTGTAAATTAACCGGAAAAACCGGCGTAGAAATGGAAGCATTAACGGCTGCAAGCGTAGCAGCCTTAACCATTTACGATATGTGTAAAGCCGTACAAAAAGACATGGTGATTGAGCACGTTCGCCTGTTAGAAAAGAGCGGTGGAAAATCCGGTCATTTTATTGCGGAGGAAAAATAAGATGTTAAATGTTTTATTTTTTGCTCAAACTCGTGAATTAATTGGGGAAGATTCAATTCAGCTTGAAGGCGATTTTTGCAACAGCGGAAGCGGTGCGTGAACATCTTGCTCAAAAAGGTGATAGATGGGCGTTAGCGTTAGAAAAAGGGAAGCTTTTAGTCGCTATTAATCAAACCTTTGATGCCACTAGAAAGTGCGGTCAAAAAATGGCGATGAAATTGCATTTTTCCCACCGGTAACAGGGGGCTAAATGGCGGATATTCAAATTTTCAGTACAAGAACAGCCCGTTTCGATCAAAAATGCTGTTTACCAATGGCTTTCTGAGCAACATTCAGTTGGTGCAACGGTTATTTTTCGTGGGTAAAGTACGTGATCTTAATTTAGGCGATGAGGTATCCAGCTTATACTTAGAACATTATCCCTGCAATGACAGAAAAAAAGCCTTACGTGAAATTGTAGAACAGGCGAAAGCGCGTTGGGATATTCAGCGAGTGTCTGTGATTCATCGTGTGGGACTTTTGCATACTGGTGATGAAATTGTTTTTAGTTGGTATTAGTTCTGCTCACCGTGGTGATGCTTACCATGCTAACGAATTTATTATGGACTTCTTAAAAATCCAAAAGCCCCTGTTCTGGAAAAAAGAACAAACCCAATCAAGGTGAACGCTGGATTGAAGCAAGAGAGAGCGATAAAGAAGCGTTAGAGAAGTGGTAATGACAGAGTGCGGTTAAAACTTAACCGCACTTTTTGCTTTTTATAAATTAAAGTACTTTCACAATGCTTTCACACAAATAACGAATATTGTCCTCAGTGATACCAGCCACATTGATACGACCAGAACGAACAGCGTAAATCGCAAATTCTTCTTTTAAGCGATCAACTTGTTCAGGTGATAAACCGCTGAAAGAGAACATACCGTTTTGTTCCATGATAAAAGCTGAAATCTTGTTCCGCACCATATTCTTTTTAATAACTGAACGAAATAAATGACGCATTTTTTTGATGCGTTCACGCATTTCAGTTAATTCATTTTCCCATTCTTGACGGAGTTGTGGATCATTTAACTACCGTTGCTACGGTCGCCCCACCGTGAGATGCTGGGTTAGAGTAGAGTGTACGAATAATTGATTTCACCTGTGTTAAAGCGGTTGAAGCAATTTCTGCATTTTCAGCCACAAGGGTAAAGGCACCGACACGCTCATTGTATAAACCAAAGTTTTTAGAGAATGAGCTCGCCACTAATAATTCTTTATGATTTGCTGCAAAATGCACGTAAACCGTAAGCATCTTGGTCTAAGCCATTGGCTAAACCTTGATAAGCAAAAGTCAAAGAGTGGTAACCAGCCGTTTTTCTCTGAAAGTGCGGCTAATTCTTGCCATTGTTCAGGGGTTGGATCAATACCGGTTGGATTGTGGCAGCAACCGTGTAAAAGCACCACATCACCTTCGCTTGCTTGGCTTAAATCTTCGAGTAAATGTTCCCAATCAAGGGCTTTGCGTTTAGCATCATAATAACGATATTCACGAATCGTCATGCCCACCGCATTGAAAAATGGCATTGTGGTTTTGGCCATGTTGGCGTGCTAATCCAAACATTTTGAGCTTTGGTTTGACGTTTGATGAAATTCTGCCGCAATGCGTAATGCACCTGTTCCGCCTAAACTTTGTACTGTTCTTGCACGATTAGATTTGATGACTTCAGAATCTTTACCGAAAAGGAGTTCTTTTGTTCGTTCGTTATAATCCGCAATACCATCGATAGTCAGATAATTCTTCGTTTTTTTCCTTATCAAATAAGCGTCTTTTCAGCTTCTTTTTACCGCACGCATAATCGGGGTTGTGCCTTGCGCATCTTTATAAACGCCAATACCCAAGTTGATTTTATTTTTCGCGAGTTTCGGATTTGAATGCTTCGCCTAAGCCTAAGATTGGATCGGCTGGTGCCGCTTTGATATGTTCAAACATAGCTTTTCCTTATGTATGTGTTGTGTGGTGGATAGTTTTATACTTCAGCCGTTTTATTTTTATCAAGAAAGATTTTTTTATAAAAAAATTAACCGCACTTTGATATTTTTTTAAATATTCATCAAAAAAAGTGCGGTCATTTTTTTACATTATTTTTAGTTTTTTTCAATCGCCCAATTTAATCCAGATTGATAATCTTCTGGTAACTCAGTGCGGAGTTTTTTTCTAATTGTTGAATAATGACTCGCTTTTATTAGGATGAGAAAGATTGATATGTCCCAACTTTACGCCCAGCTCTCACTTCTTTACCATACCAATGAAGTTGTGCAAACGGTGTATTAAGCCATTTTGGGTTATGGTTTGTGCCGATTAAATTCACCATCACACTAGGGGGCGAATGTTTGTAATTCAGGCGTTGGCAAATCAAGTAGCGCACGTAAATGTAATTCAAATTGACTGATCGCAGCATCCCTAGTTGTGTCCAATGCCCACTGTTATGTACGCGAGGCGCAAGTTCGTTAATCAGTAATTTGTCGCCTACAACAAAAACATTCCATTGCCATTACACCCACATAGCCTAATTTATCCATAATTTTGCTGAGCATGGCTTCCGCTTGTTTTTGTTGTGCGGATTGTTGAGGAAAACGCAATATCAACCACACTGTAACGCAAAAATACCGTTTTTGTTGTAGGTTATGTGTAACGGGATAAAAAAACGCTTTTTCACCATTTTTTTAAATCTTGCGCCCACAATAGAAACTTCATAATCGAAAGGAATAAATTTTTTTCTGCGATCACTTCACCGAAATAAATCATCGGTGATGTCCGCTTTGTTTTTCATCGCTGATAATCCATTGACCACGCCCATCATATCCGCCTGTTCTGCGTTTTAACGACGACTTTCTCGCCAACAGTTTGGAAAACATCATTCCATTGCGTTTTATCTTTTAATAAACACCAAGGCGAGGTAGAAAGATTGAGTTCATCTAGCAAGGATTTTTGAGTAAAACGATCGGCCAATAATCCAAATACATGTTGATTGACGAAGTTTTTATGATTGCCGAGTAATTCAGTCAAAGGCGTTTTTTCCCAGCGTTCAATTTCCGCAGTGATGATTGCATTTTCAGGTAAGTCAAAAACTGGGGCATTGAAGGCTAAGGGTTCAACATAAATATCTAAAGGTGCGCCAGCGTAACGTAACATTCTGCCGAGTTGTCCGTTGCCGAGTACATAAACGGTTGGGTATAAGGTGGAGTTTTGCATAATATTTCTCGTTAAATTTACGAAAAAAACAACCGCACTTTAGAAAGTGCGGTCAGATCTGAAGATATTTTTATGTGCGTGGATCGGGATTGTCCAGTACAGCATGAGTTTGGCTTTTCACGGAAAGATTGCAAGCGTGAAAGCAATTCTGCATCCCAACCCTGCTAGAATTTGGGCTGCTAACAATCCCAGCATTTGCCGCGCCAGCAGGGCCAATAGCTAATGTTCCGACAGGGATTCCTTTTGGCATTTGCACAATTGAATAAAGGCTATCTACGCCACTTAACATAGAACTTTTTACTGGCACCCCCAGCACCGGCACAAGTGTTTTGGCTGCGATCATACCGGGTAAATGTGCCGCACCGCCCGCACCAGCAATAATTACTTTGTAGCCATTTTTTTGAGCATTTTCGGCAAATTCAAAAAGTTTATCAGGCGTACGATGAGCCGAGACGATTTCCACATGATAAGGTACTTTTAATTCATCTAAAATCTGAGTTGCCTCTTGCATGGTAGTCCAATCGCTTTTGGAACCCATTACAACGGCAATTTGTGCAGTGTTTGACATGCTATTTTTCTCAATTTTTTTAATTAAAAACGTGGCGTAGAATAGCACATCTTATATACATCAGGCAAACGTTTGCTAAATGGGTTTTATAGGAAAATACCATTGCAACTTTAAGGATAAAAATTTTATCCTAAGCACAATTTTTATAGAGAATAGGGCAAATTATGTTAGCCAAAGCAAAAATATAGAAAAGATTACAAACAACCAGATTTTACTGTCACAGACATTTATTTAGATTTTCAACTCGATCCTAAACATACTGTGGTGACTGCAACCACAAAATTCCAACGCTTAAAATGATGAAGCGACTTCTTTACGTTTAGATGGGCATAGTTTCCAGTTTTCTTCTATTAAATTTAATGGTGAGCCATTTTCTGCCTATCAACAAGATGGCGAGAGTTTAACGCTCGATTTAAAAAGGTAAAAAGTGCGGAAGAATTTGAACTTGAAATTGTGACCTTCCTTGTACCAGCCGAAAAACACTTCATTACAAGGGTTATATCAGTCTGGCGAAGGGTATTTGTACGCAATGCGAGGCGGAAGGTTTTCGTCAAATCACTTATATGCTTGATCGTCCTGATGTGTTGGCGCGTTACACAACCAAAAATTACCGCAGATAAAACCAAATATCCATTCTTACTTTCGAATGGTAATCGCATTGCAAGTGGTGAATTAGAAGATGGTCGCCATTGGGTGGAATGGAACGATCCGTTTCGAAAACCAAGCTATTTATTTCGCTTTAGTGGCGGGAGATTTTGATTTATTACAAGATAAATTTATCACCAAAAAGTGGACGAGAGGTTGCATTAGAGCTTTATGTTGATCGTGGCAATCTTGATCGTGCAACTTGGGCAATGGAAAGTCTGAAAAAGCGATGAAATGGGATGAAGATCGCTTTAATTTAGAATATGACTTAGATATTTACATGATCGTTGCCGTCGATTTTTTCAATATGGGCGCAATGGAAAATAAAGGGTTAAATATTTTTAACTCTAAATTTGTGTTGGCAAACCCACAAACAGCAACAGATGAAGATTATCTTGCCATTGAAAGTGTGATTGCACACGAATATTTCCATAACTGGACAGGCAAACCGTGTAACCTGCCGAGATTGGTTCCAATTAAGTTTGAAAGAAGGTTTAACGGTTTTCCGTGATCAAGAATTTTCTTCAGACACGGGCTCTCGTGCTGTTAATCGCATTAATAATGTGAAATTTTTACGTACCGTACAATTTGCCGAAGATGCGAGCCCAATGTCGCATCCGATTCGTCCTGAAAAAGTGATTGAAATGAATAACTTTTATACAGTGACCGTATATGAAAAAGGGGCAGAAGTGATTCGTATGTTGCATACTTTATTAGGGTGAGCAAGGCTTCCAAAAAGGCATGCAGCTTTATATTGCTGAAAATGATGGCAAAGCGGCAACCTGTGAAGATTTTTGTTTCTGCTATGGAACGTGCCAAATAACCTCGATTTAAACCAATTCCGCCGTTGGTATAGCCAATCGGGTACACCAGAATTATTGATTAGCGATGCTTATGACGAAAAAACGCATACTTATCGTTTAACGGTTTCACAATCCACACCGCCAACCGCAGATCAAATGGAAAAAGTGAATTTACATATTCCATTAAAAAGTGGCGCTTTATGATGCGAACGGCACGAAACAAATGCTACAACATAATGGCGAATTGTTGAGTGATGTATTAAATGTTACTGAAAAAGATCAAGTCTTTGAGTTTCATGGCATTTATGGTCGTCCAATTCCAGCATTGTTATGTGATTTTTCTGCGCCGGTAAAACTTGATTATGATTATAAAACTGAGCAGTTATTAGGCTTGCTGAAATTTGCAGATAATCAATTTATCCGTTGGGATGCGGCTCAGATGTTATTTGCGCAAGAATTACGCCGTAATGTTGTGCGTTTCCAACAAAAGGCGAGGCATTTAGAAATTTCGCCTGAAATTTTGACCGCACTTTCTCATGTTCTCAACCATTATGAGAAAGATATTGAACTGGCAACCTTAATTCTCACCCTTCCAAAAGAAATGGAATTTGCTGAAGGTTTCAAAACCATCGATCCTGATGGTATTTCAGCCGCAAGAGCATTTATGCAAGCGCAAATTGCCGAGACTTTAAAAAGATGATTTCTTGCGTGTTTATACCCATATTCGTCTTGATGATTATCAAGTTACGCAACAAGACATCGCCTTGCGTGCAATGCGTAATCTTTGCTTAACTTATTTGGCTTACACCAATTTGGGTAACAATCTCGTACAAAAAAACACTACAACAATGCGAATAATATGACAGATACATTGGCTGCATTAAGTGTTGCGACTAAAGCGGCATTACCTTGCAGAGATGTGTTGTTAGCTGATTTTGAACAAAAAAATGGCAACACGATGGATTAGTGATGGATAAATGGTTTGCATTACAAGCCACTCGCCCAGATGAAAATGTGTTGGAAATTATTCAGTTATTAATGGATCACCCAAGTTTTAACTTTAATAATCCAAACCGTTTACGTTCATTAGTAGGTAGTTTTGCAAATCACAACTTAAAAGCATTCCATAACGTAAGTGGAGCAGGCTATCGTTTCTTAACGGATGTGTTAATCCGTTTAAATGAAAGTAATCCGCAAGTGGCAGCGCGTTTAATCGAGCCATTAATTCGTTTTTTTCTCGCTTTGATGCCCAACGCCAAACGCTCATGAAACGTGCTTTAGAACGCCTAAGCATTGTAGAAAATCTTTCAAAAGATTTATTTGAAAAAGATTGAGAAAAGCGTTGCAGTAGGTGGAGTAAATGTGCGTAAAAGGGAAATGAGTTGGTTACATATTGTAACCAACTGAAAATCAAATCACCTAAAGCCAGATCTTTAAAAATATGGTTAAAAAGTGCGGTAAATTTTGCAATAGTTTTTGGGGGCATTGATATGCCCCTTTGTTTTTATATCTAGCTTTTAATATTAATTTATTTCATACAAATCCTGAAAATAATAAGTTTGCATAATATATTGAGATGACGCATTCTATACCCGTACAGACGTTTAGCCGTCTAAATGATTAAGAAGATTACTTTAAAACGGGAGTTATTATGACAACATCACATATCTTAGGCTTTCCTCGTGTAGGGGCAAAAGCGTGAATTAAAAATTTGCACAAGAACGTTATTGGCGTAAAGAATTAGCAGAGCAAGATTTATTAGATTTAGCGAAAAGCATTGCGTGAAAAAAACTGGAAACATCAAGCCGCGGCGAATGCGGATTTCGTTGCAGTGGGCGATTTCACGTTCTACGATCATATTTTTAGATTTACAAGTGGCAACTAGGGGCAATTCCTGCTCGTTTTGGTTTTGATAGCCAAAATTTAACCCTTGATCAATATTTCCAACTTGCACGTGGTAACAAAAGATCAATTTCGCGATTGAAATGACCAAATGGTTTGATACGAAACTATCACTATCTCGTAGCCTGAGTTCCAAAAAATCGACCACTTTCAAAGCTAAATCCAGCACATTATGTAAATCAAATTCGTGAAGCAAAAAGCATTAGGTTTAAACTTCAAACCTGTGATTGTTGGTCCATTAACATTCTTATGGTTAGGTAAAGAAAAAAAGGCGAAGTATTTAACCGTTTCGATTTATTAAATCAATTAGTGCCTGTTTATGTTGAAATCTTAAACAGCATTAGTGGCTGAAGGGGCAGAGTGGATTCAAATTGATGAACCTGCATTAGCATTAGATTTACCTGCAGAATGGGTTGAAGCCTATAAATCTGTTTACGCTGAATTAAGCAAAGTGAATGCAAAATTATTGTTAGCCACTTATTTTTGGTTCCGTTGCAGAACACGCTGAGTTATTAAAAGCTTTACCTGTTGCAGGCTTGCATTTAGATTTAGTGCGTGCACCAGAACAACTTGCAGCCTTTGAAGATTACAGCAAAGTGTTATCAGCTGGCGTGATTGAAGGCCGTAATATCTGGCGTGCAAACTTAAACAAAGTGTTAGATGTATTAGAGCCATTAAAAGCAAAATTAGGCGAGCGTTTATGGATTGCACCAAGCTGTTCATTATTGCACACCCCATTTGATTTAGAAGTGGAAGTACAATTAAAAGAAAAAAATACCGCACTTTATAGCTGGTTATCTTTCACGCTACAAAAAGTAGAAGAATTAAACGTATTAAAACAAGCATTAAATCATGGTAGAGCTTCTGTACAAGCAGCATTAGATGCAAGCCAAGCGGCAGCAGATGCACGCTGCAACCTCAAAAAGAAATTCATCGCCCTGAAGTGGCTGAACGATTAGCAAACTTACCAAAAAGGTGCGGATCAACGTAAATCGCCATTTGCAGAACGTATTGTTAAGCAAAATGCGTGGTTAAATTTACCGCTTCTTCCAACTACAAACATTGGTTCATTCCCACAAACTACTGAAATTCGTCACGCACGTGCAAGTTTCAAAAAAGGTGAATTATCCCTTGCAGATTACGAAGCGGCAATGAAAAAAGAGATCGAATATGTAGTGCGTCGCCAAGAAGAATTAGATTTAGATGTATTAGTTCACGGTGAAGCAGAACGTAACGACATGGTGGAATATTTCGGGGAATTATTAGATGGTTTCGCATTTCACTAAATTTGGTTGGGTACAAAGCTACGGTTCACGTTGTGTAAAACCACCAGTAATTTACGGTGATGTGACTCGCCCAGAGCCAATGACGGTACGTTGGTCTCAATATGCACAAAGCCTCACAAACCGTGTAATGAAAGGAATGCTTACAGGCCCTGTGACTATTTTACAATGGTCATTCGTGCGTAACGATATTCCACGTTCAACCGTATGTAAACAAATCGGCGTGGCATTATCTGATGAAGTGTTAGATTTAGAAGCAGCGGGCATTAAAGTCATTCAAATCGATGAGCCAGCAATTCGTGAAGGTTTACCACTTAAACGTGCAGATTGGGATGCGTATTTACAATGGGCAGGCGAAGCATTCCGTTTTAAGCTCAATGGGTGTGCAAGATGATACGCAAATTCACACTCACATGTGTTATTCCGAGTTTAACGACATCTTACCTGCGATTGCGGCATTAGATGCAGACGTGATTACTATCGAAACTTCACGTTCAGATATGGAATTATTAGATGCCTTCGTGAAATTCAACTACCCGAATGACATCGGTCCAGGTGTGTATGATATCCACAGCCCACGTGTACCAACCGCAGGTGAAATTGAACACTTATTACGCAAAGCGTTAAAAGTAATTCCAAAAGAACGTTTATGGGTAAACCCAGACTGTGGCTTAAAAACTCGCGGCTGGACAGAAACTATCGACCAATTAAAAGTGATGGTGGATGTAACGAAAAATTACGTGCGGAATTAGCGTAAGTCATAATACAGAAAGAATAATTTTTCAAACACAACATAATTAAAGCCGAATCCGATTGGGTTCGGTTTTTTTATTTGCACATCATCTTTGTTCCTCGTAGAATACAAGCAGTCTTCCCTTTAAAGTGCGGTGAAAATTGACCGCACTTTCTTACAGTCAACTATCCTGAGAGATAAACGAGTATGTATCAATTATTCCGTCATGGCATTTTCCAAATGGATGCTGAAAAGGCTCATAATTTCACGATTCAATGCTTGAAATTAGCCGGTAATCCTTTATTTCAACCGATCTTAAAATCTCTTGTTCATGCTCCCAAAGGCTTTTCCGAAAAACGGTAATGGGTGTGAATTTTCCTAATCCCATTGGATTAGCAGCAGGGGCGGATAAAAATGGTGATGCGATTGACGGCTTTGGTGCATTGGGTTTCGGTTTTCTCGAAGTAGGAACTGTTACGCCCGTTGCGCAAGATGGGAATGCAAAGCCACGTCAGTTTCGCTTGATTGAAGCTGAAGGCATTATTAACCGTAATGGTTTTAATAATAATGGCATAGACTATCTTATAGAAAATGTGAAAAACGCCCGTTATCAAGGCGTGATTGGCATCAATATTGGTAAGAATAAATTTACGCCTTTGGAACAAGGCAAAGATGATTATATTTTCTGTTTGAACAAAGCCTATAACTACGCAGGTTACATTACGGTGAAATATTTCATCACCCAATACACCAGATTTGCGTCAGTTACAATATGGTGATTATTTCGATGATTTATTGCGAAGCATCAAGGATCGTCAAGCTATTTTGGCAAACCAATACAATAAATATGTGCCGATTGCGGTAAAAATTGCACCAGATTTAACGGAAAGTGAATTAGTGCAAATTGCGGATACGTTGGTTCGTCATAAAATGGATGGGCGTTATTGCAACGAATACCACGGTTTCTCGAGATACTGTGATGGGGATGAAAAATGCGGAACAGCAAGGTGGATTAAGTGGAAAGCCGTTGCAGCATAAAAAGCACGGAGATTATTAAGCAATTACATCAAGAACTGAAAGGTCAAATTCCGATTATTGGTAGTGGCGGTATTGATGGTGTGCAAAAATGCGCAAGAGAAAAATTGAGGCTGGCGCAGAGTTGTTGCAAGTTTATTCAGGATTGATTTATCACGGTCCAAAAATTAGTAAAAAGAATTAGTAAAAAAATATTAAATAATGACAAAAATACGACTTACATTGTCACAGCACTGCATCTGATGGGGTGTTGAGTCCAACTGAATTAGTGCATCGTGCTTATGCGCAAGGCGTGAACGTGCTTGCATTATGCGATCACGATACGATTTCGGGTATTGATGAAGCTGAGATTGCAGCGAAAGAAGTAGGCATTGAATTCATTACCGGAGTAGAAATTTCCACAAATTGGGAAGGGCGAGGGATCCATATTGTAGGATTAAACTTCGATAAAACTCATCCCCAAAATGACCGCACTTTTGCAAAGCCAAAAAGTATTACGCGAAAAAGAGCGGTGGAAATTGGCGATAAATTAGAAAAAGCAGGGATTCCTCATGCTTATGAAGGGGCAAAAGCCTTTAGCCGATGGTGAAGTGACGCGAGCTCATTACGCACGTTATTTGGTGCAGATTGGTAAGGTATCTAATGATGGTCAGGCCTTTAAACGCTATTTAGGGGCAAGGAAAAATCAGCATTTGTTAAAAGCGGAATGGACAGATATTCCCTACAGCGATTGAGACAATCCATGCAGCAGGCGGTGTAACCGTTATTGCGCATCCATTACGTTATAACATGACGGGAAAATGGGTGCGTAAGCTGATAACCGATTTTAAGGCTTGGGGCGGTGATGGCATGGAAATGGCGGATTGTGGTCAGGCAAAAGATCAGCGTCAAATGCTTGCTCGTTGGGCAAAAAGAATTTGAACTGCTGGGATCGGTTGGATCGGATTTTCATTTTCCTTGTGGTTGGGTAGAGTTAGGAAAAAAATTTAGATTTAGTTGATGGTGTCATCCCAGTTTGGGAAAAAATTTTTAGTCAGATAAAGAATGTTCAAATAATAAATACCTGTTTCCTTGATAATAAAATTTATTTGGAAACAGGTATTTTTTTATGGTTCAAAATATAAAAAAACTGAATTTATCCTTCGGATTTTTCTGATTATCTAATAAATAATGTGGCGGCAATTCAGGCATTGAATCTTGTTCATCAACGGATTCAATTTCAGGTTTGAGATAAAAATTCAGTTGCTTCATGATTGCTTTTTAGTTTTACCTAATAATTGTGGCTGAAGTTTTACAAAAGTGCTATTCGGTGCAAGCCAAATGCCGATAAACGCTTGATTAAATTTAGCATCAAAAATCATGTTCCAAAAACAGTGTCATTTAATACGAAGTAGCCTCTATCTGGTAAGGCAATATAGTTCAAAATATCGTTTGGGGAAAAATCAGGAAAGGTCGCTTGCATTTCTTTAAGCCAGCTTTGAGTATCGCCATCATTAAGTTTTAAGGTTTCGATTTCTTTAATGAGCGTAATTGCAAAAATTTTTTTCCTTCAATCGGGTTTTTCATATTTGAAAGAGAGCATTAATGGGCGTTCATTTTTCTTGATAAGTGCCCGTTTCGGAAAAATAAGCCAATGGTATAAACATGGAACGGCCCCCAAGTGTATTCGGCATTTCCGATGGGTTGCCAATGAGCAAAAAGGTGCGGCAGAAAAAAACGTTATCATTGCCACAAAAAGGGATTTCATTTTCATAATAAATTGCCGTGAATAAAATTGTGTTGATTATAACAAACCGCATCAAAAAACAAATGAGAAACGAGTAAAAAGGCGAGTAATTTTACTCGCCTTTAATATTACTGATGTTAATTTGTACGGTGAATTATTTTAGGCTACCCACCATATCTTCTGGGCGAACCCATTTATCAAAAATCTTCAGCAGAAACCAAGCCTAAATTAATCGCTTCTTCACGCAATGTTGTACCATTTTTGTGTGCAGTTTTTGCAATTTTAGCTGCGTTTTCATAGCCAATATGCGTATTAAGTGCGGTCACCAACATCAATGAATTTTTCAAGTTGTTGTTTAATTCGTGGATAGTTTGGCTCAATACCCACTGCACAGTGTTCATCGAAAGATACGCAAGCATCACCTAATAATTGAGCAGATTGTAAGAAGTTTGCAATCATTACAGGGTTGAACACATTTAATTGGAAGTGACCTTGTGAGCCCACAAATGCGATGGTGGTGTCGTTACCAAATACTTGTGCGCAGACCATTGTCATCGCTTCGCATTGAGTTGGGTTTACTTTACCTGGCATGATTGATGAACCCGGTTCATTTTCAGGAATTAAAATTTCGCCAATCCCTGAACGAGGGCCTGATGCTAATAGACGAATATCGTTCGCAATTTTAAATAAACTCATTGCTAATTGACGTAATGCACCGTGAGTTTCAACAATCGCATCATGAGCGGCTAATGCTTCAAATTTATTATCTGCAGTGATAAACGGAAGTGCAGTGAATTTCGCAATGTAATCTGCCACTTTCACATCATAGCCTTTCGGCGTGTTCAAACCCTGTGCCAACTGCAGTACCACCCAATGCTAATTGACTTAAATGCGGAAGAGTATTTTTAATGCTTTTTAAGCCGAAATCTAATTGAGCCGCATAAGCCGAAAAATTCTTGGCCTAATGTGAGTGGCGTTGCATCCATTAAGTGAGTGCGGCCAATTTTTACCACATTCTTGAAGGCTTCAGATTTTGCTGCAAAAGTTTTTGTAAACGTTCAACACAAGGAATAGTGTGTTCAACAACTTTTTTTATATGCCGCAATATGCATTGCCGTTGGGAAAGTATCATTTGAAGATTGTGATTTGTTCACATCATCATTTGGGTGAATAATAGATTTTTCACCTAATTTTCCACCGTTTAACACATGAGCACGATTTGCAACCACTTCGTTCACATTCATATTGGATTGTGTACCAGAACCGGTTTGCCAAATAACGAGTGGGAATTGATCATCTAATTTATTTGCTAAAAATTTCGTCACAAGCCTGAGCAATTAAATCACGTTTTTCAAGAGGTAATACACCCAAATCATGATTAGCAAATGCGGCTGCTTTTTTTCAAATAGCCAAAAAGCTCTCGATAATTTCATGTGGCATTGATGCAGCAGGACCAATTTTTAAAGTTATTGCGTGAACGTTCAGTTTGTGCAGCCCAGTATTTATCTGCTGGAACTTGAACTTCACCCATTGTGTCTTTTTCAATACGAAATGCCATTCTGTACTCCTATAAATTGAATGAATATTAAAACTGGGTTGATTTTAACACTTCCGAGTTATGAGTGGAACGTAACAAAAACGTTAAAAATCAGTTTTTGTGACATAGATCATAAAAAGTGCGGTGGATTTTCACGCATTTGTAATAATGTATATTTAATTATTTATTTTTTTAGGGTTTTTTTCGTTAAAATTTCACCCTTTTTATAGGGCAAGATTGAGAAAAATAACGGGGCTAAAATGGCAAAAACTGCACAATTTTACATTCTTACGGAAGATTGTACGTTAACTGTCGAAGAAATAGCCTGTAATCTTTGCTGCCTCAATATGGCGCTCTGGGGAAAAAAAGTATTGATTAGCTGTGAAAGTGAGGCTCAAGCGCTAGAGATTGATGAGCGTTTGTGGCAACGAGATCCCAATGAATTTGTTCCGCATAATTTATCGGGTGAGGCAACACAATATCCCACACCGATTGAGATTTCATGGCTTGGAAAAACGAAATTTACAACGCCGTGATGTGTTAATTAATTTGCAACAAGAAATTCCGGATTTTAGCCATAGTTTTACCCAACTTATTGATTTTGTACCAAAAGATGATGCTTTAAAAAAACACAAGCCCGAGAACGCTATAAACAATTACGTCTGCTAGGTTGGAATCTTTCTACTGAAAACGTGGGTTAATAAAATGAATGACATTACCTTTTATCAACGCTCTGAAGCTCGACATTATCGCAGGGCGTAAAACCATCACCATTCGGATAAATCTGAAAAGCCATTTTAAAGCAGGTGACATTTTTGCGTGTGGGGCGGTTTGAAGATAATCAATATTTCTGCACTATTGAAGTATTAAGTGTGTCTCCGATTACCCTTGATGAACTGACGGAACAATACGCAGAGCAGGAAAAATATGATGTTGACGGAATTGAAAGAAGTTATTGAAGAAATTTATCCAAAGAGTAATGAATTTTATGTGATTAATTTTTCAGAGACTAAAAATAAAATGATAGAAAAATTAGCAGATATATTTTTTTAAAGAACCATTCACTGTGGTTCCCTGTCATTATTGTATTTACATTTATTATAATGCGATTAATAATGAAGTCTTGCGAACAAATAAGGGAATTACTAAATCACTTTTTCATATATTCATTGGGGTATAACGGTTCTGCTTTGTAATTGAAGTAACTATTCTGCAAGACTTGTATTCTATTAGTTTAGATAATCCTTTAATAGTTAAACAACTTATAATGTATATTTCTTCCATGTTGGCAACTATATTTATTATATATATGTTTTTCTAAACGGAAGAATCATTCTGAAAGATTCTAGAGTTATGACTGTCATATTGGGAATTTTACAAGTGGCTATATCAATGGAAACAACAGATAACAATTTTTATATATTTTAACTTAAGCTTGACATCTAATATTATATATTTAACGTTACCAGCATTATTTCTTTATGAAATACAGAAAAAGAGAAAAATAAATGACACAAAAATTCGAAATGGCAGACCGTTTTAATCCGTCTGCGGTAGAACAAGCCCTCTTTATCAACATTGGGAAGAGACGGTTATTTTAAAACCGTCTGAAAAATGAAAATACACCAAGCTATTGCATTGCTATTCCGCCGCCGAACGTAACAGGTTCTTTACACATGGGGCACGCTTTCCAACAAAACCTTAATGGATACCTTAATCCGTTTTCAATCGTATGGAAGGGCATAACACCTTATGGCAAGCGGGGACAGACCACGCGGGTATTGCAACCCAAATGGTGGTGGAACGTAAAATTGCGGCTGAAGAAGGCAAAACACGCCATGATTATGGCCGTGAAGCTGTTTATCAACAAAAATTTGGGATTGGAAAAGCCTATTCAGGCGGCACAATCAGCCAACAAATGCGCCGTTTAGGTAACTCAATCGACTGGGAACGTGAGCGTTTCACCATGGATGATGGTTTATCGAATGCGGTAAAAGAAGTGTTTGTTCGTTTACACGAAGAAGGTTTGATTTACCGTGGCAAACGTTTAGTAAACTGGGGATCCAAAAACTCCACACCGCGATTTCTGATTTAGAAGTGGAAAAATAAAGAGAGCAAAGGTTCGCTTTGGCATTTCCGTTATCCGTTAGCCAACGGCGCGAAAACCGCTGATGGCAAAGATTATTTAGTGGTGGCAACCACTCGTCCGGAAACCATGTTAGGGCGATACGGCGGTTGCAGTGCATCCTGAAGATGAGCGTTATCAATCTTTAATTGGTAAAACCGTGGTTCTGCCGTTGGCGAAGCGTGAAATTCCAATTATTGCCGATGAATATGTAGATCGTGAATTCGGTACCGGTGTGGTGAAAAATTACCCCCGCCCATGACTTCAACGACTACGAAGTGGGTAAACGTCACAGTTTGCCGATGGTTAACGTGTTAACCTTAAAACGCAGATATTCGTGATGAAGAGAAATTATCGGTACAGACGGTAAACCACTTGCAGGCTATGAAGTCGACGATTCCTGCTGATTACCGTGGTTTAGAGCGTTTTGTTGCACGTAAGAAAAATCGTGGCAGATTTTGAAGTCGCTGGGTTTATTAGACGAAATTAAACCACACGATTTGAAAGTGCCTTATGGCGACCGTGGCGGTGTGCCGATTGAGCCGATGCTAACCGACCAATGGTATGTGAGCGTGAAACCGCTTGCTGATGTGGCGATTAAAGCGGTGGAAGACGGCGAAACTCAATTCGTGCCAAAAACAATATGAAAACCTTTACTTCTCTTGGATGCGTGATATTCAAGATTGGTGTATCTCGCGCCAACTTTGGTGGGGACACCGTATTCCAGCCTGGTATGACGCGGAAGGTAACGTGTATGTTGCGCGTAACGAAGAAGAAGTGCGGTCAAAATACCACTTAGATTCTGCGATTGAACTCAAACAAGATGAAGACGTGTTAGACACTTGGTTCTCATCAGGCTTGTGGACGTTCTCTACCTTAGGTTGGCCAGAGCAAACTAAAGAGCTCAAAATGTTCCACCCAACAGATGTGTTAATCACCGGCTTTGACATTATCTTCTTCTGGGTTGCGTATGATTATGTTTACGATGCACTTTGTGAAAGATGAAAATGGAAAACCACAAGTACCATTCAAAAACGTGTGATGTAACAGGCTTTGATCCGTGATGAGCAAGGCCAAAAATGTCGAAATCAAAAAGGTAACGTGCTTGACCCAATCGATATGATTGACGGTATCAGCCTTGAAGATTTACTTGAAAAACGCACTGGCAATACGCGATGCAGCCGCAATTAGCAGAGAAAAATTGCTAAAGCGACTCGTAAAGAATTTGTGGACGGCATTGCGGCTCACGGTACAGATGCGTTACAGTTTCACATTAGCTGCATTGGCTCAAAACGGTCGTGACATCAACTGGGATATGAAACGCTAGAAGGCTACCGCAACTTCTGTAACAAATTGTGGAATGCAAGCCGTTTCGTATTAACGAATGACAAAATTAGATTTAAGCGAAGGCGAGATCGAATTCTCATTAGCGGATCGTTGGATTCAATCTGAATTCAATCGCACAGTTGAAACTTTCCGTAATTCATTAAGCCAATATCGTTTTGACCTTTGTGCCAATGCGATTTATGAATTTACTTGGGAACCAATTCTGTGACTGGTATTTTAGAATTGACTAAACCAGTATTTGCCAACGGCAACGCAGCACAAATCCGTGCGGCAATGCCAAACCTTGGTTCACGTGTTAGAAAAATTATTACGTTTAGCACATCCGCTCATTCCATTTATTACCGAAGAAATTTGGCAAAAAAGTGAAAGGATTCGTAGACATCACTGCAGACAGCATTATGTTACAAACCTTTCCCTACAAGTGGAAGAGAACGGCTTTGATCCAGAAGCAGGAAGTCTGAAATTTGAGTGGTTAAAAGAAGTGATCGTTACGGTACGTAATATTCGTGCAGAAAGCAACATCGCGCCAAGTAAAGGCTTAGATCTGTTATTCCGTAATTTAAGTGCAGAAAACGCAAAAATTCTCGAAAAACAGACCGCTCTTTTAAAAGCGATGGCGAAGTTAGACAACGTTCAAGTGTTAGCCGCAAACGAAACAGCACCACTTGCGGTAGCGAAATTAGTCGGCAATGCTGAATTACTCGTGCCAATGGTGGGCTTTTATCAATAAAGAAGCAGAGCTTGCCCGTTTAACTAAAGAGATTGAAAAATATCAAAACGAAGTTAAACGTATCGAAAACAAACTTAGCAACGAAGCTTTCGTGGCTAAAGCACCTGAAGCGGTGATTGCGAAAGAACGCGAAAAACAAGCAGAATACCAATCTGGATTAGAAAAATTCAAAGAGCAGTATAAGGCGATAGAGGCTCTTTAATATTAGTTATAAAAACGTCGGTTTCTCCGACGTTTTTTTCTTTTTCAGCAATTAAAAAGTATGGTGAATTTCCACCGCACTTTTTTTAACTTATCTTTTCATCTGCATTTCTAATCCTATTAAAATTGGCTCGACAATTTCATCAGGCAATCCATGGGTATTTATTTCACTGACTCTTGGATATAGAGTACTGAGCTCATGCAAAATATCTTCTACGGTTTTCTTTGCCAAGCCTGCGAGTTTAGCGGTGTTAAAAATGCTGAGCTGTATTTTATCCCATAAATAATGTTTATTTTCGCCATGCCACGCCATTGCCATTTTGACTTTTTTGCTTTTGTAGTCCGTTGTGTTTGATGAGCGGATAGGCGGACATCACGTCATAAAAAGGCGTTAGACGATAGCGATTCTCTTGTTCTAAAAACAAACTGAAATTTTTTGCCATGGCCGTCAATAGCGCAAAAGTAGCCAAAAATAATTTGCGCTTTAAAAACTGCTTGTGATCCGTTTGGGTATTAGATGAACCGTTGAGGAGCGACATAATTTGAAGAATGTCGGCCCACCGTCATTTTCATATTTTTCGTGCAGGAGCGATGTTGAGTGCTTGGCACATATCTTCCTGCGGCAAACGAATTAGCCAACACCTATTTTCAGACCAACGGCGATCAAAAGCGCTCCACAATCAGCACTTTCATTTCACCGAAATACTGAATTTGACTTCGAGGAACCGGCAAACCGAAGGCTTTCATAATATTCAAGCAAAGCCATTCATTTTCACAGCTGTCGGAAAGATCAGCTGCCCTTGTGCCACCATACCAATCGGGAGTTTAAAAATATGGCTGGTCGCGGTGGAATGCAAAAGGGCGCTGCCATTGATTCTGATAATAAAGTAGCGCTGTTTTTTTCCTGAGCGCCGGCTAAAGAAATTCGGAAATCCTCGCTTTCTTCCATACCGAGAGGAAAAGTGCGGTAGTTTTTCAGCACGTTTTCCACCTCTTTGTCATTTAGTGGTTCTGCATAAATTTGACGTACCGAGCGGCTCTCGCCCTGATAAAGCTGAATTGCGCCGATACAATCCTGTCCAATCGCCGAAAGTAAATCAAATGGGGATTTCGTTGAGGTTTGGAAACGTTGTTGAATGCGTGAACGGATCTGCTCGTTGTCGGGGAGGAGATTATCGAAGAAATTGTAAACGGAATCTCCTCGATAAATTTTAGTGACAAGGCAGTGACAATGAAATAGGGCGCGAGCGAACAGATTCAATCCATTTTTCCGAATACTGAAATTCGGTTTGCGCCACTGGTGAGTTTTCGCCATTCACCGACTAACAAGCCATTCATGGCAACGTTTAGAATCGAGTTACTCATCACCATTCCTCATCGTCATCGTATGTTTCAGTTGGCTCTTTGATTGATAGAGCAGTATCAGATGACTTTTTACGTGGTTGCACAACAAGTTCTAGCTCTAATCCCGCCAGAATCTTAAACAGTGTTTCTAACTTAGTGCGCTCGGGATCATTCTCAAACGCTGAAATTCTGGCTTGGGTCGTTCCAGGAGTTTAGCAACATCAGTTTGTGAAAGATCGCCTTGATAGCGAAATTCTAACTACATGAGAGCATTTTTGTGGTGGTGATAACCATTGCGACTCCTCATACGCTATAGCGTATAGATATTATTTTATACTCTATGAAGTATAAAGTTTTTATGTCTTGTAAAGTATAATTTACTTTTTATATCTTGTGTGATATAAGCTGTAAACGATTAAAAATTCCCACCGCGCTATCATATTTTTATAGTACAATTAAATCATTCAATTAATAGACTTTCACATTGTTATAGAGATATTGTCTTAAACAAAAAGATAAGAGAAATATTGGTTTAGATTAGAAAAAAATTAGAGAGATTGAGATTTATAATTGAATAAAAAAGTAGGCCCAATGCCTACTTTTTTATTTTTGATTTCAATCCTAAAAATCCCCAACTTCGTGTTCTAGTTGACTCATAGCGAGTAGGGCTTCTTGGGTTTTCTTTGGCTTCATCTTCATCAATAACACTCATTGCAAAGCCGACATGAACGAGCACCCATTTGCCAAGTAAATCGGCAGGATCTCCTGTGCAGACTAGAGAAATATTCACATCACGTTGTACGCCACATACATCCACGGTGGCAAGTTGAAGAGCGCTTTCGCCAATCTTAACAATTTGGCCTGGAACACCCTAAACACATAATACTTTCACCCTATTGAAATTTGTGCCTATTTTACTATCGCGCGGAATAAGTTACGTCGATCTGGATCAAAAGTTGTTGCTTTTTGTTGGCATAGATAAAATCATTCTGAGGCAATCTTGTGCGAGTTGAGCTGCTTGAGTATTTGTCATGGCAGGAGCAATCGGAGAATGAAGGGAACAACTAAGATATTGTGGAATATTTTCTAAACTACTCACTGTTGAAGGTGAAGGTTTTATAGGGTAGTTGTACTGAAAGTTTATCGCCAATTTCGCGCGGTTCCCATTCTTGATCTTTGCCTGGCAAAATGACAATACTCAACATCCAAGGTGTCACAACTGTACCTATCCATTGGTTTTCAAAAAAGTACAAATTTAGGACAATAGCAGTCGATACTTTTTCGATAGAAAGGAAGATCTTTCATTTCTTCTGCAACTTTTCGCATTTCGTTTTGAAAGATTGAAGATGGATCTTCGGAGAATCCTTGAATGACACCTTCAAGTGCGGTGGTATTTTCTGGTGTTTTTTTCGTGTCGATACATAATTATTAAAATTTATAGCGAGGTGAATTTCAACAATTCACGCATACCATAAGAGCAAATTATGGCGTGCGTGAAATCTATTATTTCTCATCTACATTTGAATGTGAAATCCATACCCTTTCAAAAATGTTTTCTAATGTTTTAAAAATTTCTGGAAATTGTTTTTGGATTGTTTCACTTAATGCAATTTGTGGGTCAAAAGTTTCTGGTTGAACCCCAATTAAACATAGATTTTTAGGGAATTCATCCGTTAATTTTAATGCAGAAAGCACATCACAAATACCAAGTTGATGTGGTGAAATTTTACGCGAGAAAAAAATACTGGCACTTGCTCATCATGAAGTACAATGATTTCTCCAGGCTGTTTATTGGCAAGTACAGCATCAATGATGATGATGTGCTCACGATTCGCCATTTTATCCAATAATTCCATGCCACAAGTGCCGCCGTCAACCACGTCAAAAGTGCGGCAAAATTTCAGAGCGATTTTTCTAGGGCTTGGGCGATTCGTACGCCCACGCCTTCATCGCCGAGTAAAATATTACCAACGCCTAAGATTAATGGCTTCATTAGAGCACCTTCACTTGTGTGACTTCACCATTTTCTGTGTTCACAACATGCACTGCGCATGACATACAAGGGTCGAAAGAGTGGATGGTACGCACAACTTCTAATGGTTTTGTTGGATCTGCTACAGGTGTACCGATGATGGAAAGCTCATAAGGACCCATTTCATCATTTTGATTACGAGGGCCTGCATTCCAAGTTGATGGGACAACGGCTTGATAGTTTTCAATTTTGCCATTTTTACAGACAACCCAGTGCGAAAGCATGCCACGAGGTACTCTCACCAAAACCAACACCTTTAAACTCACCTGTTTGTGGAATGTCTGTTTTGAGATAAGCAACAGTATCGCCAGTGCCAATATTATCAACAAGTAGTTTCCATTGTTGTTCAAGAATATTATTTAGCACGCAACAGTGTACGGTACGAGCAATAATACGCCCTAAGGTTGAGTGTAAATGGTCAACAGATAAGGTATTGCTGCTTAGTTTTTTTCATACAACTCTTTAATATGGTTAAAGTGATGTAATGTATCTTTATTTTCGTTTGCTAAGTTACATATTAAATAGGCAAGAGGGCCCACTTCAACAACTTTTTCCGTAGAAACTTGGCGCTTTAACCCATGAATATTTTGCCTTCATCTTGCCAGCCTAGTATATTTCGGGACGTGTTAAACCAGCCCAAGGTTCAAGCGGTTCATCGTCTTCTATACCAAGCATGTTTACCACTTTCTTTAATGCCTTTCACAACAAATTCATCTTTCTGTTGGGTAATTGGACGGAAGGTTGAAATATCGAAGTTTTTCAATATAGCCACCTGTTAGAACAAATTTAGAATTATCACCATCAATTGGATATTCAGGGTACAGAAAGGTAGTTACCTGATGTTTTACCAAGATTGAGCCATTCAGGGTAATAAGCCGCAATGATAGCCGCATCAACACGATAAACTTGGGTAACAAAGTCATTTAAACGATCAATACAGGATTTTACAAACATTAAACGTTCTAAGTTTAATACTGATTGAGAGTCTAAGTTGATTGGATTTGCTACGCCACCAATTGCTAGGTTTTGAATGTGCGGTGTTTTTCCGCCGAGTAATGCCACAATACGGTTACAATCACGCTGACATTCAAGTGCTTGTAAATAGTGAGCCACCGCAATTAAGTTTACTTCTGGCGGTAATTTCATGGCAGGGTGACTGAAATAACCATTAGCAAAAATACCAAGCTGACCGCTTTCAACTAAAGATTTAATTTTATTTTGGACGTTGCGGAATTCATTAGCACTGTTTAATCCCCATGTTGAAACACCTTTAAGCATTTCAGCGGCTTTATCGGGATCAGCGTTCAATGCCGCAGTGATATCCACCCAGTCCATCGCAGAAAAGTTGATAAAAATGAACGATATGGTCGTGCATGCTATGAGCAGAAAGAATCATATTGCGGATATATTGTGCATTCACTGGCACCTTTGGCACCGAGAGCATCTTCCACTGCACGCACACTCATAATGGCGTGAACAGTTGTACAAACGCCACAAATACGTTGCATAATCATCCAAGCATCACGCGGATCTGAACCTTTCACGATATTTTCCATACCACGCCACATTGTGCCTGATGACCAAGCGTTTGTTACTACGCCATTTTCAATTTCGCAATCGATACGCAAATGGCCTTCAATGCGTGTGATAGGGTCGATTGAGATACGTCAGTCATTATTCTGCTCCGCTCATTTTTACTGAATTGTGCTTTTTCGGCAATAATTTGTTCCGAGTCTTCATGATGTTTTTCTTTCAACACAGGTAAGACAGGGAATAGACGAATTATTAAAAATATAGGCGCAAATTTCGATGGAAACGAAACCAATAGAAATTAGCAATTCTTCTGCTGATGGGAAGTAACGATATCCATTACCTGGATCGTACATAATCATTGAATAATTTAAACGCCATAGAGCTGCACCGAGTAACATGCTCAAGGCTGAAATAAATAGCCAACGTGAATCAGATTTTTTCTCACCAAGGAATAAAGTGAGTAATGGTAATGTCATTAGCCATACTTCCATCCAAAACATCCAAGCTTCAAATTTACCAAGTTTATCGAATCCGAATACATAATGGAGTTTGTCATGGTAAATCAATTCGCCAAAAGCGTACTGCAAGGAAAAGTGCGATTAATCCAGCGGTCACTTTTGCAAGCTGGGTAAAGAGTGAACGTTCATCTGGTGTTTTTTTCCTGCCAAACCTGCTCGCACTAAAGAACCTTCAAAAATGACGATAGAAAAGCCCATAATAAATGCGGTGAGTAAAGATAAGATTGGTAATGCTTCATAGCTTTGCCACACTTGATGAACTTTATGACCAGCGGCGATCATTAATGATCCCATAGATGATTGGTGCATCATCGGCAATAGTGCGCCAAGTGCGATGACAAAGAACATAATTTTGTTGAGTTTATTGAAACCATTTTTCAATCCTAAGAACCCGAGCCAAACTGGCGCAAATTCAAGGGTGACGACAATGATGTAAATCGTCATACAAAATGCGGTTTCAAATAACACCGAGTTTGTACTGAATTGACCAGGAATGTAGAAGCAAGGCAAGTGCCAGTAACGTCCCATATCAATGGTGATAGAAAGACCACCTAATGAATAGCCGAATAAGCTGGCAAGCAATGCGGGACGCACAAGAGGGTGATATTTCCCTTTGTTGAAAATATATACTGTCCAAGCTAATGCCCAACCACCACAGGCAAAACCTGTACCTACAAGTAAGTCA
>BNJS01000375.1_pt1 | contig 121956 bp, 210 predicted proteins | sample 8540461 | NCBI WGS metagenome assembly BNJS01 (sample SAMD00202454, study PRJDB9452) | human saliva metagenome | isolation source: human saliva | place: Japan | reverse complement strand
AAATTTCAGGATTATTAATAGGAACTTTTTACAAAAATTGAAAAAGAAATTTTCTGTAGAGGAACTATTTGAACTTGTTCAAGAGTATATTCCATCTTCTTTAGCAGTAGCTAAAACACAAGAAGTCGGATACGCGAAAAACTCTAAAACACTAAAAATTGAGAGAAAATATATATTAAAAGATGGGAGTGACTCAAAAATCGTGATTTCAGAAATCGATTTTTGAGTCACTCCCTATAGTCTATACCATTTTAGAAATTGCTTGAGTTCCATTTGTGTTACGAACTTCTTCTTCTAATTCGTTGTAAATTTTATACGCTGTCTCAAGACCAGGAAGTTTAATATTCATTTTTCACTCTTCTAAAGCTAGTTTCATATCTTTAATAAAGTGATGAGTAAAGAATCCAGGTTTAAAATCTTCATTTAAGATACGTGGTCCGTATGAAGTCATTGAGAAGCTTCCACCTGAACCTGTTGATACTGTCTTGAAGAATGAGTCTAAGTCTAAACCAACTTCTTTTGGCGAATTTAAAGCTCTCAGCGACAGAAATCATAGTTGTAGCTATTGCAATCTGATTGGCAAGTTTTGTATATTGCCCTTTACCAGCTTCACCAAAATATGTAATATTTTTACCTAGTTTTTCAACTAGTGGAAGAACAACTTCTTCGAATACTTTCTTATCTCCACCAGCCATAATTGATAGAGTAGCATTTTCTTTTGCTCCAACATCTCCACCTGTTACAGGAAGATCAAGTGCATATGCACCAACTTTTAGAAATTCATTACTAATTTTTTCAGCTAGAGTAGGAGAAGAAGTAGTCATATCTACAAATACTTGACCTTTTTTAGCTGTTGTAATAAGTCCGTTTTCACCTAAATAAACTTCTTCAACATCTTTAGGGTAACCTACTATTGTAAATACTACATCAGCAAATTTAGGTGCGTCTTTTACTTCGTTAAGAAATGTAGCTCACGACTTACTAAGTTATCAGTTTTACTCTTTGTTCTGTTGTAGACGAAAAGTTCGTGACCAGCATCCATAAGGTGACCAGCCATACTTTCTCCCATAACTCCAGTTCCAATCCATGCAATTTTCATAGGGAATGCCTCCAATAAATAGTTTTATGTTCTTTAATTATATCACAAATCGATGAAAACGCTATGCTAAATGATTATAGATAGAAGGAAAGAAATTTAATATCATAGCACTTCAAAAATATGGTATAATATTCAAGGTAAGAAGATAACTAGGAGGATATTGTGAATAAAAAGTAAATTAAAAAGAATTTTTCATGTGTACAAGACCACATAGTTATCCAGCATCAATAGCACCAGTCTTATTTGGCGCTACTTATGCTTTAGGATATGAGATTAAGTTTTTCGATTTTAAAATTTATTTTGTTTTTACTGGCATGTCTATTGATTCAAGCAGCAACTAACCTGTTTAATGAATACTATGATTATAAGCATGGTTTGGACAAAATTGATTCTGAGGGAGATTTCTGGTTCGATAGTGAAGGGAATCTAAGTCCTAGAGAGTTATGGTAGGTGCATTGGTATTATATGCACTAGCTTTTGTACTGGGATTAATTTTTGACTTTTATAACTAGTTTTTATGTACTACTGGTAGGGGCTAGTATGTATGCTTGCTGGATATTTTTTTATACAGGTGGAAAGTATCCTATAAAGCTTATTCTCCTTTTTGGAGAAGTTGTTTCTGGATTCTTTATGGGAACAATAATTATTGCTTTATCTTTTTACTTCCAAACTGGATATGTAAATGCTGATATTATTGTAGTTTCAATACCTTTGTTTATTATGATTGGAGCTATTTTATTAGTGAATAATATCCGTGATTTAGACAATGATAAAGAATCAGGAAGAAGAACTTATGCGATATTAGTCGGAAGAAATAATGCTGATTAAAAACAATGGCAATTAGCTTTATCGTAGTATATTTATTAAATGTTTTATTTATAATTACTAAATATGCTTCATGGTGGAATCTACTGGTGTTTGTTACTATTCCTTTAGCGATAAAAAAATAATTAAAAGGTTTTAGTGAGAATAATCACAAAAAAACAATGGCGCCATTCATGGTGTTAACAGCTAAGTTAACGATTTTTGTAGGATTTCATAATGTCGTTAGCGAATATACTGAAATATTTAATGAACTAAAAAAATATAAAAAGAGTCAACTTTTTGTTGACATCTTAAAGTAAAAAGATATATAATAAATAATGTGTTTATGAGGTGATATTTAATGAAATGGTTAAGATCTTCGTTATTCAAAAAATAATAGTGATACTTTTTGTTTTTGGAAGAAAAATATAAATGTTAAAGTAGAACACTATGATAACTCTCTAAAAGATATTAGAGATGTTGTTGTTAGTGGAAAAATTAACTCGAGGGTGGACAAGATAAAAATCTATGCCGATCTATTAATTAAAGGAAACTTCGAAATGATTTCAGGAAAAACACTTAAAAGAAGTGGTTGTTCCATTTGAAATTGAAGAGAGAGAAGAATACGTTGATAAGTCTGTATTTGCAGGCGAAGAGGTATTCGACGTTAATTTAATGGATATGTATATTGACTTAACACCTTTTAGTAAAATGAGCTTATAATTTTAAATATTCCAATAACTACTTCTGATGAAGAAGAGTTAGAAATGGTTTCTGGTAATGACTGGGAAGTGGTTTCTGAAGAGTCTTTAACTGATGTTAAAGAAAAGAAAGAATCACCATTTGCGGCTCTTAATGGATTATTTAAAGAACAATAAGAATTATTTAAAATAATTGGAGGAAATTAACTATGGCAGTTCCTTTTAGAAGAACATCAAAAACAGCTAAAAGAAAAAGAAGAACTCACAAAAAACTATCTGCACCATCAATTACTATCGATGCAACAACTGGTAACTACGTAATGGGTCACCGTGTTGATAGAAAAACTGGTATGTACAAAGGTAGACAAGTTCTAGACGTTAAATAATTTAAATATTACCAAACCCTAAGGAGGTGTCCTTAGGGTTTTTATATTTAAAAAGAAGATATCTTAGATAAGCGATGTATTGAGAAATAAGTAGAAGCAAGTTTAATAGATAAGTAATTTTTTTGGATAAGAAACTCAATATATCTTGTAAATGATAAGATGTAGAATAATAGTATAATATAATTTTCTAATTTGATAGAAATTTAAAAAGGGATTTTTAATATGACAAATTATGGAATTGTTGGAACAGGTTATTTTTGGTGCAGACTTTAGCGCGTTCATTAGAGAAAAATAAAAAAGATGCGAAGGTGACTGCAGTTTTTTTGATCCGGAAAATGGAGAGAAAGTCTCTAAGGAACTTAGTGCAAAAATTGCTCATCGTTGGAAGAGTTGGTAGGTCTAGATGAGGTAGATTGCGTTGTTGTAGCGACACCTAGTAATTTACACCGTGAACCTGTAGTGTTAGCGGCTAGAAATGGAAAACATGTGTTTTGTGAGAAACCAATTTCTTTATCGTATGAAGATTGTAAGGTTATGGTTGAGACTTGTAGAGAAAATAACGTGATTTTTATGGCGGGTCATATTATGAATTTTTTTAATGGAGTACGTCACGCAAAAGAATTGATTAAGCAAGGGAAAATTGGGGATGTAATATTTTGTCATGCTGCAAGAACAGGATGGGAAGAAAAACAAGAAACTGTTTCTTGGAAAAAAATTCGATCACAGTCTGGAGGACACTTATACCATCACATTCATGAACTTGATTGTATTCAATTTATTATGGATGGTCTACCGGAGCAAGCAACTATGATAGGCGGAAATGTATGTCATGTCGGTGAAAATTTTGGTGATGAAGATGATTTCTTAATAGTTAATCTGGAATTTTCTAATAAACGATATGCAGTACTTGAATATGGGAATGCATTTAGATGGGGTGAACATTATGTCCTTATAGAAGGTACAAAAGGAGCTATAAAATTAGATTTATATAATACTAAAGGTACTTTAAGAGTAGTGGGAGAAGAAGAGAGTTATTTCTTAATCCATGAATCAAAAGAAGAAGATGATGATAGAACGGCTATTTATACAGGTAGAGGAATGGACGGAGGAATAGCTTATGAAAATCCTAATGTACGTTGTCCACTTTGGTTACAAAAGCTGTATAGATAAAAGAAATGTTGTATTTGCATAACATTTTGAATGGAGAAAAAGTATCAAAAGAATATGAAAAAAACTATTAAATGGTGTCGCAGCTCTAGAGTCAATTGCGACTGCTGATGCATGTACATTGTCTTTAAAAGAAAATAGAAAAAGTAGAGTTGAGAGAAATAGTGAAATAGAAAATAAGAGACTAATAAAAACAATACTCAAGAGAAATTCTCTTGGAGTATTCAGGCTGATTGACAAATGCAGAAACTGCATGAGTCAGCAGCCTATTTTAATGAGAAAAGTGCTAAAAATGTTATAATATAAGTATATAGAGGGGTTTTTAGTATAGTTTTAATAAAAAGAAAATATCAAAGATGAAATAATATTAATGACGTTATCAGAATTAGTTCCTACAAATCACTTTTTAAGAAAAAGTAGCCAAAGCGATTGATTTTAAATTTATTTATGATTTGACGAAGAATACTATAGCCACACATCAGGAAGAAATTGTTTTTAGACCCTGTAGTATTATTCAAATTAGTGTTTTTAAAAGATTTCTATGGAATAAAAATCTATGAGAGAAACAATAAAAGAATAGAAACAGATGCTGCATTTAGATGGTTTTTAGGGATACCATTTTTCTAAACCAGTTCCACATTATTCTACATTTTCACAAAACTATATTCGATGATTCCAAGGAACTGATATATTTGAACAAATATTTATAAATATAGTGAATCAAGCTATTGATAAAAATTAGTAGGCGGAACAGAGTTTTTACTGATTCAACGCACATTAAAGCTAACGCAAACAAAAAAAGAAAATACAAAAATTGAAATTACCACAAAGTAAAAAGAAAGAAAAATTAGACTTAGAAAAAGAAATAAATGAAGAGAGAGAAAAATAGGAAAAAGCCTTTTAAGTAGCGAAGAAAAAGAAGAACTAAAAAGACAACGAATTAACACTACTAGATCCAGATAGTGGTTATTATCACAGAGATTATAAAGAAGAAGGTTTTATGTATTTAGAACCATAGAACAGTAGACGGGAAGAATAATATTATTATAGACTGCCATATAACTCCAGGTAACGTTCATGATAGTGGTCCGTATATAGATAGATTAAATCAGATAGAAAAACTTTGGATTAATCCCTGGTAAAAGTTGCGTTAGATAGCGGATATTATTCTCTAGACATACTAAAAACAGTTAGATATATATATTTTCAGTAATAGGATATAGAAGATTCTCAAGATCAAAAGATATACAAATATTTTAAATACTTACATGAAAAAGATATATATGTGGATAAACGAACAGGGAGAAATATTTAGATACAGAAATATAGATAGAAATGGATATAAACAATATAAAAGTGATGATAAAAAAACGAGAAGAAAAAATAATAAGACGTCATATAAATGCGGATTATTATGATGAAGCTAGGTTAAGACGTATATCAAAAAGAAGGAAAACTATTGTATAAGAGAAGAAAAGAAACAGTAGAACGTAGCTTTTGCAGATTCAAAAACAAAATCACGGATATAGATATGCACAATATAGAGGTAAAAGCCAAAGTACAGTCGTACGCTTGGTTGTCTTGTTGCGTTCAAAATATGAAAACAATAGCACTAAGAGAGGTATAATCATCTCTTATACTGCTGATTCTTTAGCCATAAGGCTTATTTTTGAAAAACGACCAAAAACATCAATACGTTCATTGATATTTTGGTCGTTTTGTCAACAATCTGAATACTCCAAGAGAAATTCTCTTGGAGTATTGTTTTCATAATATTAATCTAAAGTATCCTAATTTTTAATTAGTTCTGCAGTTAAAACAGCTCCACCAGCTGCTCCACGTAATGTGTTATGAGAAAGTCCTACGAATTTGTAATCGAATAGGTTATCTTCACGAAGACGACCTACAGTAATTTGCATACCTTTTTCGTTATCGCGATCTAGAACCGGTTGTGGACGATCGTTTTCTTCATAGTATTTAATGAATGGAGTTGGTGCTAGTGGTAATTCATGTTTGTCAATTTCAGGAACATGATAATCAATAAAGTTTCTAATCCTGGATTATTTTTCTAAATTGAGATGATACACAAGCAAGGTGTCCATCAAGAACTGGTACACGAATACATTGAGCTGATAGTTTCATAGAGTTATCTGGAATGATTTTTCCATCAACTACTTTACCGAAGATTTTAAGTGGTTCTTTTTCACTTTTCTCTTCTTCTCCTCCGATGTAAGGGATGATATTTTCTACCATTTCAGGCCACTCGTTAAAAGTTTTTCCGCTTCCTGAGATAGCTTGATATGTGCAGATAGATGCTTCTTTAACACCGTACTCTTTAATTGCTTCAAAGATAGGTACATAGCTTTGAATTGAACAGTTAGGTTTTGTAACGATAAATCCTAGTTCCAAGGCGTTTTTCTTTGTGCAGGAAGAACATCTAGGTGAGCTGAATTAATCTCTGGAATAATCATCGGTACATCATCTTTATTTCTGTTCGTAGAGTTGTTAGAAACAACTACTACTTCACGTTTAGCATAATCTTCTTCAAGTTTGATTAAAGCTTCTTTATCAAGGTTGATGGCACAGAATACCATATCAATTCCTTCAGAAACTTCGTCAATTTTGTATAAGTCTTCAACAACTAATTCTTTAGTGTATTCAGGAACAGCGTGGTCTAATTTCCAACGACTTTCCATAAGTTCTCCATATTTTTACCAGCAGAACGAGGTGATGCTGCTAATTTTTACTACATCGAAGTATGGATGATCTTCTAATAATACTAATAGGCGTTGACCTACCACTTCCTGTTGCCCTAGAACGGCTACTTTTGATTTTTGCATAATAAATTTCTCCTTTATTTATATAAAAATTATTTCAAAATGAACTCCTTCTTTGTAATGAAAGAAGAAGTTCTAATATTTATAACATATTAATTTAGAACTACTGTTCCTTCTTTATCAACTTTTTAATAAGATGGCTTGCCAGTTGTATTTTTAATTTAGCAAGTTCAGTTTTTTATTTTTCTATATTGTTAGTATCACTAACGATATTCATTAATGTAGAACCACTTCCAGAAATGAAAAATGCTGAACTATCAATCACAGATTTCTCTAACTCGTGATATTCATGTATTATTTCTTTTCTGTAAGGTTCATGGATTTTGTCTCCCATAACCTTTTTAAGAAGTTCAAGTCATAAGTTTCAAATGCCTTGATAACAGATCCAATACGCGACATTGAGTAAATAGCATCTTGAAGTTTAATTTCTTTTGGCATTACCTTTCTAGCTTCTTCAGTAGAAGTTTCGAAGTTTGGTATTAGTGCCAAGAAGTTAAATCTTTCATCGACTTCGTATCTTACAGTTACCGCTTCTTTACTATCAGTAGTACAAGATGAGCTTAAACTTCCGAAAATAGCAGGTGAAACATTATCAGGGTGCCCTTCGATTTCGTTAGCTATTGTAAAGATTTCTTGTTTATTAATAGGCGTGTCAGTTAATAAGTATGCACCATAAATTCCAGCAACTACACATGTAGAGCTACTACCTAAACCACGGCTAATTGGTACATCATTTTCGATAGATATTCTAACACCAGAAATGTCTTTGTTTAACTTTTTAAGTGTAGTTAGTAATGTTTGATATACTAGGTTATTTTCATTTGAAAAAACGTTCTTCAAATCCTTCAAATTCAAGCCCACTGTCTAATTTCTCGAATTTGAATGTAGTGTAAAGTGTCAAAGCTACACCAAGGCTATCAAATCCACATCCAACATTAGCTGAAGTGGCAGGTACACGAATGCTTACCATTATAAATCACCTAGTTTCTCTAAGATGTATTTTTTCATGTCTTCTTTATTAATTACATCTTTATGTCTAATTTCTTTTTTATCAAGATCTCTTAAGTTTTCAGGGATAACTACCTTAGTTTGCTCATGAAAGTTTGTTCATAAGAGTAAATTCGTCTTCACCTTGAGTTTCGAATAGAGAAGAGTAGACACTTTCTGTGAATTTATATGGAGATGCTGTAGACAGTACAATGCTAGTATGCTCATTATCTAAGTTTTCAAGAAGAACCTTATAGGCTACTGCAGTGTGTGTATCTAATAGGTAGTTATCTTTTTCGTAGATAGCTTTGATAGTTTCTTTAGTTTGTTCGTCATCAGCAAAGCCAGCTTGGAATTTATCTTTAATCTTAGCTAGCACGTCACCAGTAACTTCAAAACGTCCAGTTTCTTTTAAATCTTTCATAAGCTTAGCGATATATTCATTATCACAACCGCTAACGTAGTAAAGTAGACGTTCTAAGTTACTAGAAATTAAGATATCCATACTTGGTGATACTGTTTTTAAGAAGTCTCTGTTCTTATCATACACACCAGTCGTTAAGAAATCATAAAGTACATTATTGTTGTTACTTGCACAGATTAATTTGTTAATAGGTAAACCGATTTGTTCAGCATAGTAACCAGCAAGAATGTTACCGAAATTACCAGTAGGTACAACAAAGTTTACTTTATCATTTAATTTTTATTTTATTTGTATTTACTAGGTCTAGGTATGAAACAACGTAATAAACTACTTGAGGAATAAGGCGTCCGATGTTGATTGAGTTTGCACTTGATAACTTAATGTTTTTAGAAAGTAGTTCTTTTTGAATTCTTCATCAACAAATAGTTCTTTGATTCCACTTTGAGCATCGTCAAAGTTTCCGTGAATTGCACAAACTTTCGTATTTTTTCCTTCTTGAGTTTGCATTTGTGTTTTTTGTACTGTACTTACACCATCGTTAGGGTAGAAGACCATGATTTTTGTTCTATCTACATCTTTAAAACCTTCTAGAGCAGCTTTACCAGTGTCTCCACTAGTCGCAGTTAAAATAAGAATGTCGTTTTCATCTTCTACTTTTGTTAAAGAAGTTTTTGTTAGTTGTGGAAGAAGTGATAGACCAACATCTTTAAATGCACTAGTAGGTCCATTGAATAATTCAAGGATATATCCGTCTTCTAATTCTACTAGAGGAGTGATGTTTTCGTGAGAAAATTTACCTCTATATGCTTCCTCAACACAATTTTTAATTTCTTCATCACTAAAATCGACAAAAAGTCTTAACACTGCTTCAGCCACTTCGTAATAACTTTTTCCGATTAGTTTTTCTAAGTCTAATTTATTCTTTCCTAAATCTCTTAAAACGAAAAGTCCACCTTCTTCACTTAAACCTTGAAGAATAGCTTCACTTGGATTTAATTTTCTATTAATATCTCTTGTACTTTCGTAAATCATTTAAAATCTCCTTGCTTTATCGTTGTATATATGATACAATGTTCTTTGTAAAAATACAAGTGTTTTTATAAAAAGAACTTTAATATAACTATAATTTTTACACCAAAATAGGTTATAAAAACAGTCGAAATAATTAAAATTGAAATTTTTGAAAATTCTTGATATTAAATAATTGACATAAGAAAATACTTGTTAAACTTTTAAATAAAAATTGAAAATAAGTATTGAAATTAGGAGAAAACAATAATGAAAATAGCGATTTTTAGGATATGGAACTGTAGGTAGTGGAGTTTATGAGATAATAACAAATGGAAATACAGAGGAATTAAAGAAATTAGAAGTGAAGAGTGTTTTTGCAAGAAGCCGTGATAAGATGCATCTAGCTACTGATGATAATAATGAAAATTATTAATGATGAAGAAATTTCAGTAGTTGTTGAGTGTCTTGGAGGACTTAACCCTGCGTATGACTTCATTAAAAAGATCATTAGAGAATGGGAAACATGTAGTTACAGCAAATAAAAGCTGTTGCTGCAAAATATTTGAGACGAATTTGTTGAATTAGCTGAGAAAAAATAATGTGAAGTTTATTTTTGAAGCTAGTGTGGATGGAGGGATTCCTTGACTTTGTAAACTTAGAAAAGAACTAGACGTGTTGATGATGTAAAACGTGTATATGGTATCTTTAATGGAACAAGTAATTTTATTCTTGATAATATGTATAGAAATGATCAAGAGTTCGATTCTACATTAAAAACAGCACAAGATTTAGGCTATGCTGAAGCTGACCCAAGTGCTGATGTAGATGGTGGAGATGTTGTGAATAAGATTATCTTAAGTAATGCACTTGCTTTTGATATTCATGTTCAACCTGATTTCCCTACATATTCTATGAGAAATATTACTAAAAATGATATTGACTACTTAAAGCAATATGATTTAGCTGTTAAATATATTGGAGAAACAAATGTAGAAGGTGGTAAGTATGAAACTTCTGTAATGCTTTCTATTTTTGGGAAAGAATCTCAAGAAGCTGCTGTTCCTCTAAATAACAATATTATTTCTTTAGATGGATCATTTATCGGAGAACTTAAGTTCTATGGACAAAGGTGCAGGGAAATTCCCAACAGGAAAATGCGATTGTTCAAGATATAGTAGACATTAATGAAGGTTCAACAAGAGTTGATGTTGTAATTAAGAACGACTTATCTTATTCAGAAGAACTGACTAGAAGAAATTATTTAGTTCGTACGTCTGTAGAATTATCAGGGGAACTGGTAGAGAGTGTTGAGCAATATAAAGGTAATTTCTATGTGAAAAACAAAAGAAATTTCATTAAAAACAACTTACTGATTTAGTAGATGAAGTGAAAGAAAAACGATAGTAGTTTTTGTTGTCGCTAAATTCCATAAATAATAAAAATGATTATTGTAAATAAAATTTAGATTTTTCAGAAAATTCATTGATTTTTAAAAATAGTTATATAATATATATATTAGAATAGAAAATACAAACAATACAAATAGAAAAAGGAGTTAAAATGGTTAGAGTATCAAAATTTGGTGGGAGTTCGGTAGCGAGTGCTGAGCAATTTAAAAAGTAAAAATATTGTGGAACTTGATGATGCACGTCGTTTTGTTGTAGTAAGTGCTGTAGGGAAAGCAAATAAAGAAGATAATAAGGTAACAGACTTATTATACCTATGTTATATGCATACTAAGTACAATATTAATTTTGATAATATCTTTAAAATGATTGAAGATAAATTCGTAGCAATCAAAAACGAATTAAACTTAAAAATTCGATATTGAAGGAGAACTGGCTAAGTTAAAAAGCGGAAATTAGTAAAGGAATCGATGAAGAGTACCTAGTAAGTCGTGGTGAGTATTTAACAGCTTTATTAATGGCTGAATATTTGGGATATCATTTTGTTGATGCTAAAGACTTAATTTTTACAATTATCAAGGTGAGATTGATTTTGAGAAAAACTCAAGAAGCTTTTGATGCTGTTGTAAAGAATATGATCGTCTTCTTATTCCAGGATTTTTATGGAAGTAGACCGAATGGAGAAATTAAGATTATGACTCGTGGAGGAGGAGATGTTAGTGGAGCGATTGTCGCTAATATTGCGAATGCCAGTGTTTATGAGAACTGGACTGATGTATCTGGAATTTTAATGGCAGATCCTCGTATTATAGAAAAATCCACACGAGATTAAAGTTATTAGTTATACAGAACTTCGTGAACTTTCATATATAGGGAACAAGTGTACTTCATGAAGAAGCTATCTTCCCAGTACGTGATAAAGATATTCAATCCAAATTCGTAACACAAATGATCCTACTGCCGAAGGAACTATTATCTCAGATAATAAACACCTTGACGAAAAAAACAAATTGTTACAGGGATTGCAGGGAAAAAAGATTTCTCAATTATTACGATTAAAAAACGCCACATGGCAAATGAAGTTGGTTTAATTGGGAAAGCACTTAAGATTTTTGAAGACTTTAATGTTAGTATTGAGCATATTCCTAGTGGAATTGACTCATTCTCAGTAGTTGTTGAAACTGGTAATGTGAGACCATTTATTCATGAGTTAGTAGCTAAAATTAAATCTGTTTTAGAAGCGGACGAGATAAATGTAACTCACGAAATTTCGCTTATTGCTACAGTTGGTGAGAGAATGAAAAATACAAAAGGATTATCTGGCAGATTATTCAAAGCTTTAGGAGAAGCTGGGGTAAATATTGCATTGATTTCACAAACTAATGATGAAATTAATATTATCGTGAGTGTTCATAACGATGATTATGAAAAACTATAAATACTATTTACTCAGAATTTAAGTAAGAATATAGCTTCTTGTCTAGTTTTAGTCAAGAAGCTATTTTATATATATTATTTGAGGGTGATTTTATGAGAATTTTTACAGATTATGTGTCATCCAGATTATAACGGAGAGCATAGAGTATCTAATATTTTGGCGAAAATTGGTGAAGATAAATTAATTGAAAAAGGCTTCAGTAGTATAGAAAAGATTAATTTATATGATCCGAGTGTGCATATTCCAGTCATGGATAAGTTTATGTTTAATTATGAAGAAGAAAAAAATTAACAGAAAAGAACAACATGACAAAAATTAGGCAAAAAGAGATTCTGAATCAATGGAAAAGATGCTGATGCAGTGTTTATTTATATGCCGCTTCACAATTTTAACGTAGTATCAAAATTTAAAGATTATGTAGATAATATAGTTATAGTGAATGAAACATTTTAAATGTGAAGAAGAGTATTTAATAGGTCTAGATGAGGAGAAATAAGCAAATAACGTTTGTTATAACAAGTGGGGAGAATTTAATAAACATATTCAATATACTAATCTGGACTTTGCAGTTCAATATGTCAGGGGAGTATTTAGCGTAATAGGGATAGATAAAGTAAAAAGTTCTACAGTAGAAGGGTTAGATTTAGCATTTAATAATAAAAAAAGATATAGTAGAAAAGGGTATACGTGAGTTAGAAGAGTGGATAGAAGAATTTTCGAGAAATAATAAAAATAAGCTAAGAAGGAATAAGAGCCTGTTTAATATGGTTTCAGATTCCTTCTTATCTTTATTTAATATCGAATTCAAGTTGTTTCTCTTTAGATGATAGAATTTTTGAATTGCCCATTTGTTAGGGTTAGCAATCCAATTTTCAAAGTTATCATAATCTTCCAGCATTACATAGATTGTATAAACGATTTTTGTCGGTATACTCTAAATTATTCACGATAAAAATTAGTTTTTTTCCAATTTCATACTCTATTTTTACCGTTAAGGCTGTGGTCCAACTCTAGTCTAACTTCAAATGCATCTTTTCGTTCTACTAATGTTGCATTTTTAGTGCATTGATTACACCACCACCGTAAGCTCTAACTAAACCACCGGTTCCTAGTTTAGTTCCACCGTAGTATCTGATTACTGTGGCACAAACATTTTTTTATTTCATTTTTACTAGTACGTCTAACATCGGAGCTCCAGCAGTTCCACTAGGTTCACCATCATCGTTAGCACGAGTAATTTCGTTATTGTCACCAAATACATAACAAGAACAGACATGAGTAGCATCGTAATGTTTCTTTTTTTCATTTTTGAATAAATTCTCTAGCTTCTTCTTCGCTATTGATTCTAATTAGATGAGTAATAAATGTAGATTTTTCAACAAATTCATCGTATGAATCTTCTTTAATTGTAATAAATTTCTTCGTCATAGTACCTCCTTTGTGATTTATAATTTGTTAAATTTACTATATTAATTATGATGTATTATAAATAAAAATGTCAATAATTAGAATATATTTCTCATTATACTACTTGACAAACTATACTATGTAATATATAGTATTATGTGAAAGGAGATATTAGTATGGAAGCTCAATTAAAAAAGAGGTTTATTGGAAATATGTGTTCTGGCTACTTTACGTAATTCTGAATCATATGGGTATAAAAATTATAAAAGATGTTTCAAAATGTAATTCCTATATCGGAATCAACGTTATATCCAATCTTAAAACGCTTGGAAGCAAACGATTGTGTTACCTCATATTCAGTAGAACATAATAGTAGACTAAGAAAATATTATAAAATTACAGATGTTGGTCTCAATAAAATTCAGGAATTTCTTATCGACTGGAAAGTAATAAGTAATGCACATAAATATATATTAGGAGATGAAAAATATGAATAAGACACAGTTTTGCGCTCTTTTGGAAAATAAATTAAAACCATATTTATCGCCAAAAGAGATGTATAAAACACTCAATTTTTTCGAAGAAATGATTGATGATCGTATTGATGAGGGCTTAAGTGAAGAAGAAGCTGTATCGCAATTAGGGATATTAATATCATCGTTGATCAGATTTTAGATGAACATAATATTAGGAAAAACAAACAAAACTAGTATGGAGGTTTGTACCACGAAAAATCCCTACAGAGTTCGGCTTTATTATTACCGTATTATTACTTCCTGTTTGGATAACTATATTTGCTCTAGGTGCTAGTCTTTTTATAGTTATTCTATCTATAATATTCAGTATTGTACTTACTATTATAGCTATTTTTCATTGGTGGAATCTTATTAATATTAAAAATCCCCATTTTATCTTATTTATGAAAAGAAATATTTCGTATTTCTTAGATACTTTAGGATTTGGATTTGTTAATACAGGGATCGGTTTAATTGGTATTTATTGGTTGCTAAAAAATACATAAAAATCGCGTCGAGATGGTGTAAGCATTAGAACAATTTTTCGTGAAGATTTTTCAAAAAGAGGTGTATATAAATGAATAAATTTATAAAAATTTCTATTAGTTTTTATAATTTTTGGACTAGTATTGATTGGATTAGCAACTTACTTAAATAATGGTCATATACCTAGATTTTCTTCTAATTCCGAGAAAAAGAATTATTCTGTCTCAGTTAATGATGTTAAAAAAACTTAGATATAGATATCATTGATTCTGATGTAACCATAGAAGAGAATACTGTTTCTAAAAAAATATAGAAATAGAATACTATACTGCTCTAGAACGTAAAAGTTAATATAGAGCACATAGGAAATAAGTTGTCTATAAAAAGAAAAATAAAAATATTGTTGGTATTAATTTCAATATTTTCAGAAAAAGAAAACTTATTATAAAAAAATACCTAAACCTTCTAATATCGATATCAATTCAGTTAATAAAATAGGAGATTATTTTATCAAGAATCTAGATATTAAATCCCTTTATAATTAATAGTAAACTAGGTGATGTATATATAACTAATATTTCAGCTTCAGATGCTGATATTAAATTAGCAACTGGAAATTTAAATATAGATAACTTAAATAGTAAAAATAATTCTCTAAAAATTAATGTTGCTACAGGAAATGTTAAATTAAATAATATTAATGATTTAAAAAGATATTAGTGTTGATAATAAAACAGGAGATACAGATCTGTCATCATCAATAATAAAAAAATATTAATATAACAAATAAACTAGGAAATATTAAGGTAAGTAATCTTCTTAGTGAAAGTTCAGACAATATTAACTTAAAAACAACTACTGGTAATATTACTTTAAGTAATCTTACTGCAAATAATTCTATTACTCTTAAGTCTACTACAGGTGACATCATAGCTGAAATAAATGACGATGAGTCAAATTTCACAAATAGTTCAAATAAAAAGAAACAGTTATTCACTTCTTCGGAAACTGGAACTGTAAATGTAAAATTTTTCAAATAAATATTAATATCCCATCAAAAAAATAGTTTTTGATGGGATATTAATTATTCTGATTATTATTTACGCCAGTATTTTGATTAGCGTTTGTAGTACCGATACCAGGTGTAGTATTTTACTGTTCATTGCTATTGTTAGCATTGTTTTTAGTATTACTATTTTCATCAGGTCTATTTTCATTACTTACCGTAATATCATTTTTAAATCATCTGTTGTAAGTCTTTCAGGAAGATTAGCTAATAAATCTTCAGGAGACATAACCGTGAGGTTTGATACTGGATAATTTTGTGCTAGACGTAAATTATCGATTTTATATTGTTTAAGTCCGATAGATATATGACCTTGATAGTAAATATTTAGTAGATCCGTAGCTTTTTGGCAATGGTAAATCAAGGTTGTTTCGTAAAAGCTGAAGATGCGTAAAGTAGTGATAGTGGTTTTGGATAGTAATAATACACACCACCATAATAAACGTCATAACCATCTATTCTGTGTGATACTATTTCCATATCCTCGTTAATAAAACATCTTGATAGCCGAAGAAATTTGAGTTGTAGACAGGTTATGTTCAACATTATCTCCAGCAATATTGATGACCTCATTTATTTTTAGTTAAGGCGTTTAGACTTTTTAGCTTTATCGATTAAAGCATGGATAGCTTGAAGTTGACGCTGACCACGTTCGATATCACTATCGTAATATCTACTACGAGCAAAAGCAAGTGCTTGTTCACCGTTTAGAGTATGCCATCCTTTTTTCAGTTTAACAGTGTTTTCTTCACCGTTAGCATTTTGTTCATCCATATCGAAAAGGAACGTATAAATCTATTCCACCGAAAGCATCAACAGTTTGTTCAAACGCTTTAAAGTTTATTAATACATAGAAGTTAATTGGTGTATGTAATAAGTTTTCTACTGCATTAGTAGTTCCTTTAACATCATTATAAGCATGAGCATGAGTGATTTTATCATAGAAATAAGCACTATCATTATGTTCATCGTCTTTTTCTCTCATAAGACTAAGTGAATCACGTGGGATACTTACCATATCCATACGTTTTTTATCCTTGTTTACAGTAGCTAAGATCATTGAATCTGTTCTGCTGTCCTCACGAGTTTGTCCTTGAGCTTTACGATCATCATTCATATCGATACCTAGGATTAATACTGAGAATTTTTTTGAAGTTAGGATCAACTTCTTTCAAATAATTTACATTCTTATATCCTTTTGAGCGGAACTAGAAAAAGTTGAAGAATGTATAAGCGGAAAATCCACCCTATACCAACTATAACTAGCGCTAAAATTGCCATTAATATTTTTTTAAATCCTCTTTTTAGGAGGTTTTCTCCATTTTTAAAAAGAGGGTGAACTAATTCTTTTTCGTCTAGACATTTTTCTTCCATACTATAAAAAGACCCCTTTTAATTTACATTTAACTTTATTATTATACTACATATTTTTCTTTGATGCTAGAATAATGAGGCAAAAACTTGTAATTCTTGATTATTATAAATAAATGGAAATCTTTGTAATTTTCAAATATTTGTATTAAAAATAAAAATAGTAAGTATATAAAAATAGGAGTACATTATGCCAGAATTACCAGAGGTTGAAAATATAAAAATTTGGTCTAGAAGATAGAGTTATAGATAAAGAAATTGTTGATATAACTTACTCTAATATTGTAAAAAAAGTAGCCATAAAGAAAATAAAATGGCTATAGTGAAGCAAGAACTTAGCTTTTTCAGAAAATGTGAAAGGATAGAAAAAAATTATCGCGTCGAGGTAAGTATCTATATTTCATATTAAATGAAGGATATATAATTACACATTTTGGGGATGACAGGAGCATTCTTTTTAGTTAAGGATATAGCTGAGATTACCAACAAAAATTATTATAAGCATCAGCACGTAATTTTTGAATTATCAACGGGAGAAAAGCTGGTTTATAGTGATATTAGAAGATTTGGAGAACTAAGATATATTGATGATGTAACTAAATTCAAACCTTTTGTAAATCTTGCGCCAGAACCATTTGATAAGTCTGCATATTTTTTTAAATAAACTGGATGAAAGAAAATATAAAGATCACTCTATAAAAAGCGTTGCTTCTTGAGGGAAATGTATTTTGTGGTTGTGGTAATATCTATGATTGTGAGGTATTATACCGCACAAAAATTCATCCTCTGACGAAGGCCAGTGAATTATCAAAAAAAGAAAAAGAAAGTTTATTTAAAGAACTAGTAGATATTTTTAGATCTTGCAATAAAGGAAGGTGGGTCTACAATTTCGGATTATGTTCACACTGATGGGGGTGAAGGTAATATGCAAAACTTTCATCAAATCTATGGTAAGAAACTCTGTCCTCAAGGTCACGATGTGGAAAATATTACAATAAAAGGGCGTTCAAGTCACTTTTTGTCCTATTTGTCAAAAAGAAAATAAGAAGGAGAATCAATGGATAGTAGAATAGAATTTTTTTAAAGAAATATATAAGTATAGTTATAGGATCGTTAATTTTTGCAGCGGGATTAGAATTTTTCTTAATTCCTAATAATATATTAGATGGGGGTAATCGGGGTATCTATTATTGCACGTCATTATTTGGGGATTACCGTTAGGATTGTTTATTTTCTTATTCAATATCCCATTCTTATATTTAGGATACAAACAAATAGGTAAAGGATTTGCAATAGCATCTATTTTCGGTATTATAATACTTTCTGTAGCAACGTCATATTTTCATAGTATTCCACCACTTGTTACAGATCCATTCTTAGCATGTATTTTCGGGGGAATAATACTTGGAATAGGAGTAGGATTAGTTATTAGAAATGGTGGTACGTTAGATGGAAGTGAGATGTTTTCTATCTATGCTACTAAAAAATTACCGATTTCTGTAGGTGAAATGGTCCTTGGGATAAATGTTATTATCTTTATCGCGTCTGGGTTTGTATTCACATGGGAAGCGGCATTATATTCTATGATAAGTTACTTCGTAGCATCTAAAGTTATGGATATCGTTATTGAGGGACTTAATGACTCTAAATCGGTTATGGTTATTACAAGTAACTATCAAGTGATAAGTCAAGAAATTCAAGATCGCTTAGGTCGTGGTGTGACTTTATTACATGGTGAAGGTGGTTATTCAGGACAAGAAACAAAAATCATCTTTTGTGTAATCACTCGTATTGAAGAATCAAAACTTAAAAATAGTCTTTAGAAATGATAAGAATGCATTTCTATCGATTGGAACAGTTAGTGAAGTAAGTGGAGCTAACTTTAAGAAAAAAGATATACACTAATAAATTTCCTTTGCAGGTTTTTCTGCAGAGGATTTTTAGTGATATAATGGTTATAAAGAGGTGAGAATTATGGAAGAATTATATAATTATCTTACTAAGAGTGAGAGGGTATATTTATTAGAAAGAAGAAAAATAGTAAAAATGGTGGCATATTCTACTAGACCTTGTTGGACTGTTATATTTTTGCTGGAGTATATGGTGAAGATACAACATATGATTGTTATCTGGTTAAGTTTGAAAAACGTTGGGAAATACTAGTGTGTAAAAAAGGAAAGCACTAGAAAAAATTAATCTTAAAGATAAATTTGAATTAAAAAGAATTTTCTTTGTGATGGTTATAAGTATAAAGTTCACGATGAAATTACGCATGAAATATACAACTATTTGAAATATTCATGCTAGCATGAGCAAAAATTTGTCTAAATATGTTATAATAGACTGATAAATTTTTTTAAAGGATAATAAAAATGAAAATCAAAGAAATAATAGTAGTAGAAGGAAGAGATGATACTAATAGGGTAAAAAGAAGCAATAGATTGTGATACATTTGAAACTAATGGATCTGCCCTAACTAAGAAAAATAGAACGTCTAATCTTTCTAGAAAAAAACAAGGGGATTAATAGTTTTAACGGATCCTGATTATGCGGGAAAAAGAATTAGAAGTATTATAGAAAAAAATATCCCGACGGCGAAACATGCATATATTTCAAATAAAAAGCCGTAGATAGTAAAGGGAAAATAGGAATAGAAGCTGCGAGTAAAGAAGATATTATAGCGGCTATAAAAAATCATTATACACCGATGGATGAGGTGAAAAATGATATAAGTAATGAAATATTGATAGAGTTAGGTTTAGTAGGAGGGTCTACTTCAAAAAGTTCTAAGAGAAGAACTTTTGTGAAAGATTAAATATAGGATATACTAATGCTAAACAATTATTAAATAAACTTAATATGTATAATATTTCTAAAGAACGTTTATTAGATGAAATGACAAAAATAAGTAAAGGATTAAAATAATGATAGGAACACCTAAGAAAACTTTTGAGATACTAAAAAAACATGGATTCACGTTTAAGAAGAGTTTAGGACAAAACTTTTTAATAGATGCGAATATATTAAATAGAATTGTTGATGGAGCTGGAGTAAATGGAAATGTAGGAGTAATAGAAATTGGACCTGGGATTGGTTCTCTTACAGAAGCACTAGCTAAAAAAGCTAAAAAAGTAATATCATTTGAAATTGATGGTAGACTTTTACCGATTTTATCAGAGACACTTGCCGATTATCCTAATGTTGAGATTATTAATAATGATATCTTAAAAGTCGATGTTGATAAAATAATCGCTGAGAAGATGTCAGATTGTGAGAAAATTATGGTAGTAGCAAACTTACCATACTACATTACAACTCCAATTTTAACTCATTTAATCGAGAATACTGAGAAAATTGATGGTTATGTAGTTATGATGCAAAAAGAAGTTGCTAATAGATTAAATGCGAATGTAGGAACAAAAAGATTACAACTCATTAACGATTTTTATTAAATTACTACACTGATGTTGAGTATCTATTTACTGTACCGAAAAAAGTATTTGTACCAGCACCAAATGTTGAGAGTGCAGTTGTAAAAAAATCATGACTAAAGAAACTCGAGAATTTGAAAACAGATGCTAAATTCTTTTAAATTCGTACGCTCATGTTTTGTACAACGCATGAAAGACTTTATTAAACAATTTTAATTTCAAGTTACGGTAAGGATAAAAACAAGACTTACAAAATGCTTGTGTAGATAGTGATATTGAGCCAGGTAGAAGAAGTGAAACTCTAAGTTTAGCAGAATTTTATAATCTATATAATAATTTAACGAATAATAGTTTAATCTAGAGGGTAAAAATATGGAAGAATTAAAAACTATAATAACCGAATTTAGGGGAAAAAGAGGATGGGAAAAGTATGATACTTTAGAAAGGTTCTCTAAAAAGTATTTCAATAGAAGCAGCAGAGCTACTTGAACATTTTCAATGGAATGAAGATGGGGGATAATATTCAAGAGATAAAAGATGAACTTGCAGATGTACTAATTTACGCTCTTGCAATGTGTTATCATCTAAATGAGGATCCTAAGAAGATAATAAAAAGAAAAATTAGTAGATGTCGCAAGACGATATCCAGAAAAAAATAAAATGAAAAGAGGTGTGAGTAATGCTCACACCTCTTTACAGGCTATTGACAAATAGGTCAACAACCTGTTTTTCTAACTGAAATAAAATCCTTAAAATGGTATAATATAAGTATACAAAGGAGGTTTTAGTATGTTTAATAAAGTAGAAAAATATCAAAGATGAAATAATACTAATGACATTATCAGAAATAGTACCTAAAAGATCATTTTTAAGAAAAAGTAGATAAAGCTATTGATTTTAAATTTATTTATGATTTGACAGAAGAATACTATAGCCACACATCAGGTAGAAATTGTTTTAGACCCTGTAGTATTATTCAAATTAGTGTTTTTAAAAAAGATTTCTATGGAATAAAATCAATGAGAGAAACAATAAAAAAGAATAGAAACAGATGCTGCATTTAGATGGTTTTTAGGGATACCATTTTCTAAACCAGTTCCACACTACTCTACATTTTCACAAAACTATATTCGACGATTCCAAAGGAACTGATGTATTCGAACAAATATTTATAAATATAGTGAACCAAGCAATTGATAAAAATTAGTTGGAGGCACTGAGTTTTTACTGATTCAACACATATAAAAAGCTAACGCAAATAAAAAAAGAAATTCAAAGTTGAAGTAACTACAAAAAAAAAAAAAGAAAATTAGATTTAGAAAAAGAAATAAACGAAGAGAGAGAAAAAATAGGAAAAAAGCCTTTTGAATATAAAGAAAAAGAAGAACTAAAAAGACAACGAGTTAACACAACTGATCCGGATAGCGGTTATTATCACAGAGATCATAAAGAAGAAGGTTTTTATGTATTTAGACCATAGAACAGTAGATGGGAAAAAATAATATAATCATGGATTGTCACATAACTCCAGGAAACGTTCATGATAGTGGTCCATATATAGATAGATTAAATCAGATGAAAAAAATTTCGGATTAACACCAGGAAAAGTTGCGTTAGATAGCGGATATTATTCTCTAGACATACTAAAACAGTTAGATATATATATTTTTCAGTAATAGGATATAGAAGATTCTCAAAATCAAAAGATAAAAAAATATTTCAAATATTTACCAGAAAAAAAGATATATATGTGGATAAACGAACAGGAGAAATATTTAGATACAGAAATATAGATAGAACTGGATATAAACAATATAAAAAGTGATGATAAAAAAACGAGAAGAAAAATAGTAAGACGCCATATAAATGCGGATTATTATGATGAAGCTAGATTAAGACGTATATCAAAAGAAGGAAAACTATTGTATAAGAGAAGAAAAGAAACAATAGAACGTAGCTTTGCAGATTCAAAACAAAATCATGGATACAGATATGCACAATATAGAGGTAAAAGCCAAAGTACAGTCGTACGCTTGGTTGTCTTGTTGCGTTCAAAATATGAAAACAATAGCACTAAGAGAGGTATAATCATCTCTTAATACTACTGATGCTTTAGTCATAAGGCTTATTTTTTTTGAAAAACGACCAAAACATCAATATGTTCATTGATATTTTGGTCGTTTTGTCAACAATCTGAAAAGAGGTGTGAGTAATGCTCACACCTCTTTATGTATATAAGTTTGATATAGTAATCCTTTATTAGGACTACTTTTTAATGATTTTAATATTACTATCGACTAGTTTTTAGTTTTTTTAAGACACGTACTTCTTTACCTTTGTAGAACATTGCGTAAAGAACTGTAACTCCAATAGTGATTACTGCACAAAGGATGTAGATTCCTCTATATGAAAGAATTCCATGAACAGTACCTAGAGCGTAAGGTCCAAATCCTAGACCAAGGTCTAAACCGATAAAGTAAGTAGAAAGTGCGATACCTACTTTAGTAGAATCAACAAGTTTTAAAACAAACTGCTTGTCCATTTTGACATGAATGTTCCATAACCTAAACCGATTAATGCACCAGAGAATAGTAACATGAAGCTACCATTTGTGAAACTTAACATTAATAAACCTAAAGTTAAGAATACGAAACTTGGATACATAACTGCATTTTCACCACGTGCATCGAAGATACGACCTGCAAATGGACGTGTGGCTGTAATAATTAATGCATATACTACAAAGAAGAAAGCACCTGCAGTAGATAAGTTTAAGCTATCAGCATAAATTGATAAGAATCTAGTACACTTGAATATGCTAAACCAATTAAGAATGCTACAGTAGAGATGAATAATACTCTGTATTCAATAAATGTATTTAATGACCAACTGTTTAGTAATGTTTTTCATCTAATTGAATATTTTTTACTGGGAATAAGAAGCAAGCTATAGTAACCGCGATTGATAATACAATTGCCAAGATGATAACTGCGTTGAATCCAGTAATTGGTAGTAATAACATACCGATAAATGGTCCGATAGCAGCTGCTAAACTTGTACTTAAACCGTAGTAGTTAATACCTTCACCATTACGTGTTTTAGGAATATATGCTGTAACGATTGCGTTTGCTGCAGTAGAAATAGTTCCATAAGCAAATCCATTTAAGAAACGAACAGTATCTAAAATAATAATGTTTGATGAAATTAAATATGCAGCAGTTGTAATTAAGTAAATTAAAGCACCAAGTCGTAAGATTTCTTTACGGCCGATGATTTCTAATTTCTTACCGATATAAAGACGAGCGACAAGTGTTCCAATAATATAAATACCTGCGGCAAAACCTGCTTGTGCTGCAGTAGCACCTAATTCAGCAGTTGCATATTTTGCTGTAATAACTACAAAAACAATAATAAATTAAAAAAATACGATAAAGTTAATTGTAGTTATTGTAATAAATCCTTTATTAAATAATTTTTCTCTTTCTATAGCTGAATGGCTATCCATAAAAATTCTCCTAACTTATTTTTAATAACATATATTAATAATACTCCTATGAAAATATATTTTCAAGTGTAAATTTTCATAAAAATTGATATATTTTTCAATTTTATTTTTCATGAAAAATACAATCAATGAGAAGTAATATATTCTCTATATGTAACAGTATTATCAGTGGTTTTAGGAGATGTATTGATTTTTAAAAATACTAATTTTATAATTATGAAAACGACTTATTTTTCATAGTTTTCAAAAAATAAGTTTGAATGTGAATCGATATAAAGCAGTACAGAAATATAAAAATAAAGTTGGGTTAATATATTTATAATATTTCTTGAAAAATAGTTTATCATGAGGGGATTAAGTAGTATAGTTTTACATAATGAAATATAGTGTTTTTTTGAATTATCAGAATTTTTTTATATGAAAAACATATTGACAATAAAAAAGTGTTGCTATAATGTAAACAAAGAATTAAACGTAAAGGAGAAAAAGATTTATGAAACTGTATCAAGTTGACACGCTACAATTAAATATTCGTTGGCAAAAGCCACTAGATACTGAGTCGATCTTGTTTCTTTTTGACATAGATACGGCTCTCAGGTGAGAAGTAAGTATCTATGTGGATTATTTGTGATGGAAAAAAATCGAGGCCACATAGAAATATCTAGGTGGTTTTTTTATATTATTATTAAAAAAATTATACGTAAGGACCACTAGATATACGCTAGTGGTCTTTTTAATATGGATACGCTTCTAAAATTTGATTATAAAAAATATTATTAAAAGATAAAAAGTAAAAGGAGATTATTAAAATGAAAGTAAATAAAATTTTTGTAGCATTCGCGGTATTATTAGTTTGTGTATTAGGTTATGGGTTCTTCTCTAGTAAAAAAGGTGAAGAAACTAAAAAAGTTGATAATAAAGAAGTAAAAGTAGGGGTACTTCAATTACTTAGTCACCCAGCTCTTGACCAAATTTATAAAGGTTTAGAAGATGGACTTAAAAAAGAAGGATATGAAGTTGGTAAGAACTTAAAAATTGATCTTCAAAATGCTCAAGGTGATCAAAGTAACTTAGCAAGTATGGGTCAAAAATTAGTTACAGATAACAACGATATTTTAGTAGGTATTACAACACCAGCTACTTTATCACTATCAAATGCAACTAAAGATAAACCAATCATCATGGGTGGTATTACTTATCCAGTTGAAGCAGGATTAATTAAAGCTGAAGATAAACCAGGAAACAACATTACTGGTGTTAGTGATAGAACTCCAATTAAACAACAACTTGAAATCATGAAAAAAGTATTACCTAACATGAAGAAAGTTGGTATTCTTTACACAGCAAGTGAAGATAACTCTGTAAAACAAGCTCAAGAAGCTGAAAAATTAGCTAAAGAATTAGGATTAGAAGTTAAGGTATCAACAGTAGCAAACACAAATGATATTCAACAAGTAACAGAAAGTCTTGCTTCACAAACTGATGCAATTTTTGTTCAATCGATAACACAATCGCCAGTGCAATGGCAACAGTGGTAAAAAGTAACAGACGCTAAGAAAATTCCAGTATTCCCATCTGCAGACACAATGGTAGCTGATGGAGGACTTTTAGGACTAGGTGTTGACCAATATCAAATCGGTGTTGAAACTGCAAAAGTTGTTGCTAAAAGTATTAAAAGGTGCAGACACTAAAGATATGCCAATCGTTCTTGCTAATGAAGGTGTAATTTATCTAAAATGAAGCGAAAGCAAAAACAATTAGGAATCGAAATTCCAAAAAGAAATTAAAGATAAAGCAAAAAGTAGTAGATAAAAAATAATGGGAGTGACTCAAAAAAATCGTGATTTCGGAGAAATCGATTTTTGTCGAGTCACCCACTGATTTATTAGATATCTAAAAAGCTTTTATAAAGCGAATTTGAGATATCAATAAACTCACTGCGTCTATAATTATCATATACATTTTGTTGAAATTTAGGGACTTTTGAATCACTCCCATTATAGGTAGTAAATAAAGTTAAAGGGAGCGACTCATCAAATCAATTGAAAAATTGTTGTTTATGAGTCGCTCTATATTATATAAAATCAAATTAGAAGGAATATTAAATAAAAGAGGTGCAGGATGGATCTATTTATTTCAGCGATTTCACAGGGAATGCTGTGGGGTATATTATCGCTTGGATTGTTTATAAGTTTTTAGAGTTTTAAATATTGCGGATATGACAACTGAAGGAGCGTATCCTTTAGGAGCAGCTGTCTGTGTTATTTGTATACATAATGGGATCAACCCTATTATAGCTACATTGATTTCGATAGTGGCAGGTATGTTAGCAGGTCTTGTTACAGGATTCTTAATTACCGTTTGTAAAAATTCCAGTTTACTTGCAGGAATTTTAACAATGACTGCATTATTATCGGTGAATCTTAGAATAATGGGAAGACCAAATTTAAGTTTAATCAATAAAAGATACGATTTTTTTAGCAAAAATTAAAAGGATTAGACTTACCGACTCATTATGATACTGTATTTGTTGGAATTATTCTTTCTGGATTAATTATTATCGCTATGTCTTTATTCTTTTCAACGGAATTAGGTCAGAGTTTAATTGCAACAGGAGATAATGAGAAAATGGCGACAGCATTAGGGTATTTCTACAAAAAAACAATGACGATTTTAGGATTAATGCTTGCTAATGGAATTATTTCTTTAGCTGGATGCGATTTTAGCACAAAACAATGGTTATTCAGATGTAAATAGTGGTATTGGAGTAATAGTAGTAGCTTTAGCAGCAATCATTATAGGAGAAGTAATCTTCAAAGATGTATCTTTCACAACAAGATTAATTTGTGTAATTTGTGGTGCGATAATTTATAGATTACTGCTAGTTGGAGTGTTAAAAATTAAATATTATTGGAGCTAATGACTTTAAATTAGTTTCAGCTTTAGTAATTGCAATTTTCTTAACTCTACCTCAACTAAAATTAAAAAGCTAAGAGAAAGGATGCGTAGAAAATGTCGTTTATAAAAATTAATAAAAATAGATAAAACATTCTTTCCTGGAACTATTAGAGAGCAACATGCTTTAAAAAAATGTTAGTCTTGAAATAAAAGATGGTGATTTTTATTACTATTCTTGGTGGAAATGGAGCAGGAAGTCAACTTTTCTTAATGCCTTAGCGGGTTCATTCTCACTAGATGGTGGAGAAATCTTAATAGAAGGAAAAGATGTAAGTAATATAGTAGAACACAAGAGAGCAGGATTTATTAGTAGAGTCTTCCAAAATCCACTTGATGGAACAGCTCCTCGTATGACTGTTGCACAGAATATGTCTTTAGCACTACGACGTGGTAAAATTAGAGGTTTTAAACAAGGAACTACTAAAGAAGATAGAAAACTTTTTAAAGAATTGCTAGTGACTTTAGACTTAGGGCTTGAAGATAGATTAGATAGTGAGATGGGGCTATTATCTGGTGGACAACGTCAAGCTATTGCACTTTTAATGGCGACTATGACAACTCCAAAACTTTTACTTCTTGATGAACATACGGCAGCATTAGACCTAAAACACAGAAGAAGATAATGGAACTTACTCGACAAAAGATTGAAGAGAAAAAATTAACAGCTTTAATGATAACTCACAATATTCAAGATGCGGTGAAATACGGTAATAGAATAATAGTTTTGCACCGTGGAGAGTTAGTTCGAGATATTAGTAAAGAAGAAAAAGAAAAACTAGATGCAAAAAGCATTATACGAGTTACTTTATAACTTGGAAGAAAATGAGTAGGACTACCTGGGGTGACTTGATAAAAATCTAGTTTAAGTCACTCCTGTTTATTTTTCACATGATAATATGATATAATAAGGATAAACGTAAGGAGTAGTATAGAGTGAGTACGCCTTGATGGAGGAGGCTCAGGTTGAAATCCTGGCTATTACGTCTAAGACATCTATTTGTAAATAGGTGTCTTTTTTTATTCATTTTAGATTCATTTTTGTTTTAGAATATTTCTAAATAGTGAAGTTATAAAATATAGGAACTATTATTTTACATTTATAAGTGAATTAAGTAAAATATAGTAGAAATTTAGTATGAGGAGATTGTTATGAAGATTCTTGTTGTAGAAGATGAACGCGATTTGAATAGAATAATTACTAAACACTTAAAAAGAAATAATTATAGTGTAGATAGCTGTTTCGATGGTGAAGAAGCATTAGATTTTGTTAGTTATAGTGATTATGATTTGATTATTACTGATATTATGATGCCAAATGTTGATGGCTATGAGTTTATCAAAAGGCTTCGTGAGAATAAAAAAATAATACACCTGTTATTATGTTAACTGCTAAAAGATACTTTTAGAGGATAAAATTGTCGGTTTAGATAGTGGAGCTGATGATTATATAGTTAAGCCGTTTTGAATTTGATGAATTACTTGCTAGAATAAGAGTTTTAATGAGACGTAACTATGGTTTAGCAACTAATGTTATTCAAGTCGATGATATTGTACTTGATATTTCTAAAAAAACAAGTTACTAGAAATGGTGAGAACATTGGATTGACTGGTAAAGAATATGAGGTATTAGAGTATCTTATGAAGAATAAAGAAAGTATATTGAGTCGTGATCAGATTCTTAATCATGTTTGGGATTATGATTATGATGGGGCTTCTAATATAGTAGATGTTATTATAAAAAAATATTAGAAAAAATTAGATAACGGTACAGATAAGACTATTATTTACACTAAAAGGGGGCTAGGATACTTTGTTAAATAAAAATAAGAAATTATCGATATTTCCATTTAGAAAAGTATCATTAACTTTCAAAAATCACTTTATGGTATACAACATTTTATAGTTTTATTAATAGGATCACTGATAGTCGGGACATTTTTAGTTAGTGATAGTGTTGTTGAAAAGAGTAGTGAAAAAGAAATTGATAGAAGAGGTGGCTGAAATCTCAAGTGGATCTGATAAGTTTTACCCCGTATGAAGATGGAGTGACCTTATCTGTTTATGATAAAGATGGGAATCTTGTTGCAGGTTCTGTACCTAGAAATTTTAAAGTTAATGATTTTTAGTTTAGGAGTTATTTCTGAATATAAAGATGTAAATAATAATAAGTATTTATATTATGATTCAGAAACTAGTTCTGCTAGATTAGGGAATGGGAAATATGTGAGAGGTATAGTACAAATTACCAATAATATAAACGGTTGGATATTGCCGTTAATTATTGGTGTGGGTAGTCCGTTCGTTATTTTAGGTATAATGTATGGTGGATACTTAATAATAAGGAGTTCATTGAAACCTGTAAGAGATATGACCGAAACTGCTGAGGTGATTGCCAAAAGTAACGACCTTACTAAACGAATACATATAGAAGATGGTGCGGATGAGGTACATAAATTAGGGAAAGTATTTAATGAAATGTTAGAAACTCTAGAAAATTCATCGAAAAGAGAACGCCAATTTAGTTCGGATGTATCGCATGAACTCCGTACACCAATTTCTGTAATAAGGGCAGAAAGTGAATATGGAGCGAAATATACAGATTCTGTAGAAGATGCTAAAGAATCGTTTGAAGTAATTGAAAGGCAGAGTAAAAGAATGACTTCTATGATTAATCAAATTTTAGAATTATCTAGACTAGATAGTCGTTTAGAGATTCCAAAAGAAGAACTTTTATTATCTGATAAAATTAAATCTACACTAGAGGATTATAAAATATTATTTGATAATAAGAATATAAAAGTTATTCATAAATATAGAAGAGAATATCATAGTTCATGCAAATGAAGCTCTAATTATGCGTATGATAGATAATTTATTATCAAATGCTTTGAAATACGCAGAAACAGAAGTAACAGTTTGTTTAGCTAGAAGAAATAGAATAATTCTTGAAGTTGCTGATGATGGTATTGGAATAAGTGATAATGAGAAAAACATATTTGGGATAGATTTTATAAAGTAGATAAATCAAGAACAACGACTGAAGATAATTCTTCAGGATTAGGACTGTCTATTACATAGTAGAATTACATGATGGTAAAATAGCAGTCTTAGATAACAAACCAAAAGGAACAAGATTCGTAGTGAATCTATAAGAATAATGAAACACACCTTTAAAATAGGAAGGTGTGCTTTTTGTATATATAGAAAATTTTAAAATAATGAAAAATCTTCATGTAGCATTCATAAAAACAAAAGATATAATAAAAATATCAAAAGAGAAGAACAAAAAAATGAAATCTTCATTTAGCGTTCATAAAAACGAAGATATAATAAAAAAATATCAAAAGAGAAGAACAAAAATGAAATCTTCATTTAGCGTTCATAAAACAAAGATATAATAAAAAAATATCAAAAAGAGATGAACAAAAGTGAAATCTTCATTTGGCGTTCATAAAAGAAATATAAAAATAAGAATATAAAAGAAATAGAGGTAAAATTAAAAATGACAAAAAAATATTAACAACAACGAAATTGAAACAATTGAAGGAACTTATGTTGAAACTATCGAAAATGATAACCAATATAATGAAGAACCTAAAAACAAAAAGAAACTTTTTAAAAACCATTAATTATTGGAGCTTTAGCTGTAGTGGTAACGAGCGGAGTTGGAGCTTATGCTTATGATAAATATGAGACTGCACAAAGAACTAAAATTCAAGATGCTTACTCAAATATTAAGTTGAATACAGGAAATCAAACTAATTCAAAATGACAATAACAATAGTGGAAATAATAACTCAAATAATAATACTCAGAACAATAATACACAACAAAAATACTCAAAATATAAAATCACAACAAGAAATCCGCTCAATTGTAGCAGAAGCAATATCGGTACCTGAACAAAATATTAACTTTGTAAAAATCAAACCTAAATACGAGGATGATTATGCACCACAAAATAATGGAGTATCTTTTATATGTTTATAAAGTTGAAGCAAAAAGCTAACAGGGTTAGAGTATGATGTAGTAGTAGATGCTGTTTCAGGAAAAAGTATTAAAAAGTGAAAAATTGATGACTAGAAAAAAATAATATTTTAATTTTCATCTAAGATTCATAAAAAGAAATTTATAATAAAAACATAAAAGAAAAAAAGAGGTAAATAAAATGACTAAAAAATTAATAACAATGAGATTGAAACATTAGAAGGAGTTTACGAAGAAACAATGAATAGCAATAATCAATATAATGAACAACCCAAAAAGAGCAAAAAGAAACTTTTTAAAAACCGTTAATTATAGGAAGTTTAGCAGTAATAGTTACTGGTAGTGTTGGTGCATATGCTTATGATAAATATGAAGAAGGGCAAAAGAGCTAAGATTCAAGAAGCGTATTCGAATGTAAAGATGAATGTTGGACAGCAAACAAATCAAAATAACAATAACGGAAACAATAATAGTAACAATGGTGATAATGGTTCAAACAGTAATTCGCAAAATGATAACCAATCTTCAAATGTTCAAAAATAATAATAATAATAATAACATCAACACTCAACAAAAATGTTCAAAAATGCAAAAATCACCACAAGAAATTCGTTCTATAGTAGCACAAGCAATTTCAACGCCAGAACAAAATATTAATTTTGTAAAAAAATTAAACCTGAGTATGAGGATGACTACGCAGTTCAAAATAATGGAGTTCCTTTATATGTTTATGAAGTAGAAGCACGTGCTAACGGATTAGAATATGATGTGGTAGTTGATGCTGTGTCAGGAAAAAGTTTTAAAAGTAGAAATAGATAACTAAAAAAATAAACTGATAGTCTAGAAATAATATCTAGATTATCAGTTTTTTTATTATTTGATAGAAGCGATTTAAAAGAATTGTCAATCCTTGTTGTATTAATTACTTCCTATTGTTATAAATATAATATCCAATGAAAAATAGCGACTATTAAATATAAATTAAAGTTAGGGTTAGCAATATAAAATATCATAGCCTTATAAGATAGACGCATTAGTAATCCTTGGATAATCGATGGTGTAAAAAGTAAAAACTAGTATTATAGAATTATCCATCTTTCTTGCTAAGAATATTATAAAAATTAATATTAGCAGAAGAATTAGTATTGCTAAATATCTATTTACAATAATATTGAATGCAGTTGGAAATTTAAAAGGATTAAAAAAATATTAATAGTGCTATTATTAATACTAATATTGTAATAATAGTATTCTTAGTACGTTCATCAAGTTTGCTTTTTATTAGTATACATGAAAATATAACTTAAGTAGAATCCACCAAAAAAATTAATGCTCCAACGACAGCAGCTTCTAATAAATTTAAAAGCCATAAAGGGATTAGCCAATATTGGTGACAGATAAAAAAAGTACATATATACCAGTTGCTATTAGTAAATTACGTTTAAAAATTGTCATATGATCTCCTTATTTATTTTATTAATACAGTTAAAGCATAGGCAACAAAAAGAAAAATACTATTATAAAAGTATTAAAAACTAAGGCACTTGAATTAAAAAAATGAAAAAACAGTGGTAGAGCCAAAAGCAATACTTAGAAGAGAGTATAAATTGTTCTTTGTATAAAAATATGTTACCAATAGTGTAACCGCGAATGATGAAAAATCCATAAGTTAAAAATCAAAAATAAAAGCCAGCTTTATCACTAGTTCCATTATAAAATTTCAAAAAAAGTAGGGGAACAATATAGTATAAAAATACTAGTGAGTAAAAAAATATCCCCAAAAATTGTTTTTCTTTTGCATGATAAAATCTCCATAAATATTGTTTATATTATTGTAATATTTTATGTAGTATAAGTCTAGTGATATAACAAAACTAATAAAAAAATATTTATTGAATCGAGTGAAATATTTTCGGATATCCCTTGTTAAAAATGAAATAATTAGAGTAAAAATAAATATAATAATAATACAAAGGAGAACTATAATTATGTCAAAAGTTCATGTTTTTGATCATCCATTGATCCAACATAAATTATCTTTTTATTAGAGATAAAAAGAACGGGTTCTAAAGACTTTAGACAACTTACTAACGAAGTAGGTTCTTTAATGGCTTATGAAATCACTCGTGATCTTCCGCTTGAGGATGTTGAAGTGGAAACTCCAATCCAAACTACTACTTGTAAACGTCTTGCAGGTAAAAAGATTGTATTCGTTCCAATTCTACGTGCAGGATTAGGAATGGTAGATGGATTAATGAATTTAATCCCATCTGCGAGAGTAGGTCACGTTGGATTATATCGTGATCCAGAAACTCTACAACCACATGAGTATTTTGTTAAAATACCTAGCAATCCAGAAGAACGTCACTTTATAGTTGTTGACCCAATGTTAGCAACTGGAGGTTCTGCAATTGCGGCGATCGACTCATTGAAACAACGTGGAGTTACTGATATTAAATTTATGTGTTTAATAGCAGCTCCAGAAGGTGTGAAAGCATTACATGAAGCACATCCAGATGTAGATATTTTTATCGCTGGTTTAGATGAAAAACTAAATGATCATGGATACATTGTCCCAGGATTAGGGGATGCTGGAGACAGAATCTTCGGAACTAAATAGAACTAAATAATAGTAGATTATTTTTAATTAAATCATATAAAAATTTAAGAAATCGCTAGCAAATATTATAAAAATCATATTATAATATGATTATGTATTTCTAATTTTTATATTACAACAGATTTAGAAATCTAAAAAGTTACTTAAGAAAAGAGGTGAGGGGAATATATGGAAAAACACACATATCTTATTACCAAATTATTTGGCTATGATATAACGGTTAATATTCCTAGTGTAATCACAACTTTAATAACAGTATTACTTACCTTTGTTATTGTGATGTTTCTAACTAGTAGAATAAAATTAAGACCAGATAGTAAACGTCAAAATGCGGTTGAATTACTTGCGTATTTCGTTAGTGATAATGTCATCAAAGGTAATGTTAACTGGAAAAAATATGGTAAAGGATTATGGGCGACAGCTCTAACAATTATTTCACTTGTTGCAGTAGCAAATACTATAGGTGTATTAATAGAAGTTAGTTACAATGGAGTAGTCTATGTCAACTCTGTAACTGCGGATCCAACATTTACTTTCTCTCTTGCATTATTAGTGATTGTCTTTACTCATTTTGCAGGAATTAAGTATAAAGGAGTTAAACACTATTTTGGTACATATACTTCTTCAGGTATAGGTATTACACCATTTAAAGTTATTGAAGAATTCACAAACTTGATGACTTTTTCAATGCGTTTATTCGGTAATATCTATGCAGGGTGAAATATTATTAGCACTATTAGCAACTCTTACAACAGTAGGATTCTTTGGTGCAATAGCTGGTATGGCAGGACTAGTAGTATGGAAAGGATTCTCTCTATTTATAGGATTTATCCAAGCATATATCTTTACTGTCTTAACATTTATTTATTTATCACACAAAATTAGTGATGAACATTAATCTTTTTAAACGCACTATATGTGCAAAAATCTAATAATTAATAAAATTCATTTATTATCCAGGAGGAAAATATAATTATGGTAGAATTAATTGGAGCAGGTTTAGCAGCAGGATTAGCAGCAGTTGGTGCTGGTATCGGTAACGGATTTTTATTCGGTAAATTTATCGAAGGTGTATCTCGCCAACCAGAATTAGAGTCAAGATTAAAATCAAATGCTTTCGTATTATTCGCACTTGTAGAAGCAGTACCTATCTTAGCTATCGTTATTTCATTCGTTATCTTAGCTAAATAATTTAGTATAATACTGTAAACAAAAGAACTATGAAGAATAGGAGCATTTAGTAAATGGAAAATTTAGTATTTTTAGCTACTGAACACTCTTCTCATCAAGGTTTTAATCTAGGAAATATGGCTATTAACATTGTAGCTGTATTAATCTTATTAGTATTACTGAAAAAATTTGCTTGGGACAAACTTATTGATATGTTAGATGAGCGTCAAAAATTAGTTGAAGGTCAACTTGATGATGCAGCTAAAAATCAAAAAGAAGCTTTAATTTTACTTGAAGAAAAATCAAGAAAAAAATTAAAAAAATGCGCAACAAGAAATTAAAGTTATGATGGAAGAAGCTCGTGAACAATCTAAGATTGAAAAACAAGCTATTCTTGAAGAAGCTCGCAAAACAAGCAGAACAATTAAAAAGTAAATGCTCAAAGAGACATTGAGGACGAGAAGAAAAGAGCACTTGAAGAAATCAATAAACAAATTGCTGATTTATCAGTGCTTGTAGCTTCGAAAATTTTAGAAAAAGAATTAGATGGCTCAACACAAAGTGAATATGTTGATAAAGTCATTAAAGAGGTAGGGGGTGAAATAATGAGTAAGTCAGTATTAGCTAATAAAATTGGATATTCATTATTTGAAGTTGCAAAAGAAAATAACACACTAGAAGAAGTTTCTTATGAGTTAAAGGAAGTTTGCAAAAAAGTAGTTAATGGAAACTCTGATTTTGTTACATTGATGAACAACCCTAATTTAGAAAAATAAAAATTAACTTGATTGATGCATCATTTGCAGGAGTAAATAAAAAAATGTTGTGAATGTTGTTAAAATCTTAGCAGGTAATCTGCAAATCTCATTAATTAATTTCGTTTTTAGAACAATATACTGAATTGTTTAATAAATATTCAAGAAATGTTGTTGTGAAAGCTGAATCAGCTTCACCTTTTAACTGAAGAACAGTTAGAAAAATCTAAAAGAAAAATTAAAAAAATGAGTTACAACTAGAAAATGTAGAAATTAATAATTTTGTAGATGCAAGTCTTCTAGGTGGTTTAAAACTTACTTATAATAACAAAGTAGTTGATGCTACTATTAAGGCTAAATTGAATGCTATAAAATCAAAAATTTCTTCAATCTAGAAGAAGTTGAAACAAGGAGGGACATAAATGGCTATTAAAGCTGAAGAAATTAGTTCATTACTAAAATCACAAATAGAAAATTATCAGTTTGAAGTTAAGTCAACAGATGTCGGTACAGTTATAGAAGTTGGGGACGGTATTGCTCGTGTATACGGTCTTAATGAAATAATGAGTGGTGAGCTAGTTGAGTTCACTAAAACAGGGGTTATGGGACTTGCTCAAAACCTTGAAGACACAAATGTTGGTATCGTAATTTTAGGTCCAACTACTGATATTAAAGAAGGAGACGAAGTTCGTCGTACTGGGCGTGTTATGGACGTACCTGTAGGTGAAGAATTAATTGGACGTGTAGTTGATCCACTAGGACAACCAGTTGACGGTCGTGGTCCAGTAAATACTACAAAACGTCGTCCAATCGAATCTCCAGCAGTAGGGGTTATGGGACGTAAATCAGTATCTGTTCCATTCCAAACTGGTATTAAAGCGATTGACGCATTAGTACCTATCGGACGTGGACAACGTGAGCTTATTATCGGAGATAGACAAACAGGTAAAACTGCAGTTGCTATCGACTCAATCTTAGCTCAAAAAGGACAAGATGTAATTTGTATCTATGTAGCAATAGGACAAAAAGAATCTACAGTACGTAGTGTTGTAGAAACTCTTAAAGAACACGGTGCTTTAGACTACACTATCGTAGTAACAGCATCAGCATCTCAACCAGCACCACTTCTTTACATTGCACCTTATGCAGGAGTTGCGATGGCAGAAGAATTCATGTTTAATGGTAAAGATGTAGTAATCGTATATGATGACTTATCAAAACAAAGCAGCTGCTTACCGTGAGTTATCATTACTATTAAAACGACCACCAGGTCGTGAAGCATATCCAGGGGACGTATTCTACTTACACTCACGTCTTCTAGAACGTGCTGCTCGTGTAAATGAAGATTTCGGTGGAGGAAGTATCACAGCACTACCATTCGTAGAAACTCAAGCAGGTGATATCTCTGCGTATATTCCAACAAACGTAATTTCGATTACAGACGGACAAATCTTCTTACAATCAGATTTATTCTTCTCAGGTATTAGACCAGCGATTAACGCCGGACTTTCAGTATCTAGGGTAGGGGGATCTGCACAAATTAAAGCGATGAAAAAAGTATCAGGTACTTTACGTCTTGACTTAGCATCTTATCGTGAGTTAGAAAGCTTTGCTCAATTCGGTTCTGACCTAGATCCAGCGACTCGTGAAAAACTAGAACGTGGTAAACGTACAGTTGAAGTTTTAAAAACAAGACTTACACAAACCAATTCAGTAGAAAAAAACAAGTTATGATTCTGTATGCTTTAACTCATGGATTCTTAGATGATGTGGAAGTTAAAGATATTCACGAATTCGAACAAGAATTATATTCATACTTAGATGCTCATGAAAATGAAGCAGTTAAGCACATTATTGAAACAAAAGACTTACCATCAACAGAAGTTATGGATGAAGTAATCGCTGCATTCAAAAAAACTTTTGCCTAAGATGATAAGTAGTAGAGTAAAGGTGGTGAACTAATTGGCGTCACTAAGAGATATAAAAAATAAAATCAATTCTACTAAGAAAACTAGTCATATTACAAAAGCGATGGAGATGGTTTCAACTTCTAAGCTTTTAAAAGCACAATCAAACACACAAAAATTTAATCCATATATGCAAAAAATGCAAGAGGTGATGGGAACAATTTTTGGTAAAAGTTCTAGTATTAAACACCCTATGTTAGAAAAAAGAGAAGCTAAGAAAACTCTTTATGTGGTAATTACTAGTGATAGTGGTTTATGTGGAGGATTCAACGCAAACGTTATTAGAAACTTTTGTTAATACTGTTAATGAAAGACATGCTAATAGCGAGTATGGTATTGTTGCTATAGGTAACTATGGAGCAGAATTCTTTAGAAAAAATGGCTATAATGTAGTTGATAGTTATAGAGATATACCAGATGAGCCAAGTTTCACTCCAGGTTAAACAAATTACGAATAAAGTAGTAGGATACTTTATTGATAAAGAATATGATGAAATTTATTTACATTATAATCACTTTGTTAGTATGATTCAACAGGTTGTAACTGAAAGTAAAGTTCTTCCTATTGACAATACAGATAAATTCGCAAATTCTGAAGAGCAACAACCTACAGGAGCTTACGAGTTTGAGCCTGGTGAGACAGCTGTACTAGATGTAATACTACCTCAATATGCTGAAAGTATGATTTATGGAAGTATATTAGATAGTAAAGCTAGTGAGCATTCTGCAAGAAAAACAGCAATGAAAAATTCAACTGATAATGCAGGAAATATTATTGATACACTTACGATTAAATACAATCGTGCAAGACAAGCTGCAATTACACAAGAAATTACAGAGATTGTAAGTGGAGCAGCAGCAACAAAATAGTAATGAGAAAGGAGAAGCTATTAAGTTAGCATACAACATATGAATAAAGGTTATATTCTCCAAGTTATGGGACCTGTAGTAGATGTTAAATTCGAATCAGGGCATATGCCAAATCTATTAAACGCTTTAGAAGTTTACATAGAAAAAGGCGATGGGAAAAAAGAAAAATTAGTTCTTGAAGTTTCTCTAGAAATTGGTGATAACGTAGTAAGAACAATTGCTATGTCATCAACTGATGGATTAAATAGGGGAGCAGAAGTAGTAGATACAGGAGCACCAATTACAGTTCCTGTAGGTAACTACACATTAGGTCGTGTATTCAACGTATTAGGTGAAGCAGTTGACCACGGTGAAGAAGCAGGAGCAGAAGTTCGTAAAGATTCAATTCACAAAGAAGCTCCAACATTCGATGAATTATCAACTCACGTTGAGGTTCTTGAAACAGGTATTAAAGTTATCGACTTACTTGCACCATATATATAAAGGTGGTAAAATCGGTCTTTTTGGTGGTGCGGGAGTTGGTAAAAACGGTTCTTATCCAAGAACTTATCAACAACGTTGCGCAACAACACGAGTGGATTATCAGTGTTCACAGGTGTAGGTGAGCGTACTCGTGAAGGAAATGACTTATACTATGAAATGAAAGATTCTGGTGTTATTAACAAAACAGCCATGGTATTCGGACAAATGAACGAACCACCAGGAGCTCGTATGCGTGTAGCATTAACAGGATTAACAATGGCGGAATACTTCCGTGACGAAGAAGGACAAGACGTGCTTCTATTCATCGATAACATTTTCCGTTTCACACAAGCAGGTTCTGAGGTTTCTGCGTTATTAGGACGTATGCCATCAGCCGTTGGTTACCAACCAACACTTGCTACAGAGATGGGGCGTTTACAAGAACGTATCACATCAACTAAAAAAGGTTCTGTTACATCTATCCAAGCGATTTACGTACCAGCCGATGACTATACTGACCCGGCTCCGGCGACAACATTCGCCCACTTAGATGCAACAACAAACCTTGAGCGTGCGTTAACAGAGATGGGTATCTACCCAGCCGTTGACCCACTTGCTTCTACATCAAGAGCATTAGCTCCTGAAATCGTAGGAGAAGAACACTATCAAGTTGCGACAACAATTCAAAGAACTCTTCAAAAATATCGTGAATTACAAGATATTATCGCCATCTTAGGTATGGACGAGTTAAGTGATGAAGATAAGAAAACAGTTGATAGAGCACGTCGTGTTCAATTCTTCTTATCTCAAAACTTCCACGTAGCTGAACAATTCACAGGTCAACCTGGTTCATACGTACCAGTATCAGAATCAGTACAAGCTTTCAAAGGAATTTTAGAAGGTAAATATGACCACATTCCTGAAGATGCATTCCGTCTAGTTGGTGGAATTGAAGACGTATTAGAAAAAGCTCGCAAACTAGGAGTAGAAGTATAATACAAATAGGAGGTAAATAAATGAATACTTTAAGTGTAAGCATTGTTACTCCTAATGGAGAAGCTTATAGCGCTAAAGAAGCTTCTATGGTTGTATTAGGGAACTACAAGTGGACAACTTGGTGTAATGGCTAACCATGTTCCTATGGTTTGCATCATTAAAGGTTGGGCCTCTTAAAGTGATTTTTTTCCTGATGGACGAGAAGAATATCTAGCTGTAAGTGAAGGATTTGTGGAAACACATAAAGGCGAAAGTAACTATTATAGTTCAAACAGCAGAATTAGGTAAAGATATTGATGTTGAGCGTGCCAAAAAAGCATTACAACGTGCAGAAAATCGTCTTGCTAAGAAAGAAGATGGTCTTGATGTAAGACGAGCGGAATTAGCATTAGCTAAAGCTTGCGCCCGTCTGAAGGTAGCTGAACAATTATAAGAAAAATGTAGTTCATATTTATTATGGACTACATTTTTCTTATATCCTAGATGAATCATGTTATAATTTAAAAATTTACAAAGAAATAAAACCTCGGAATTTTAGGTTTCTTAATAGAAACTTTATTTCCGAGGTTATATATTTCAATTAATTATTTTTTTCTACGTTTTAATAATCCAACTATAGCAAGAAGTGATAGTCCAATTGCAGTTAGAGATTTTACCAGTAGTTTCACCAGTTTTTGGAAGAGTTTTTTTGGTGCATTAGTAGGAGTTGAGTTTGCTCCTCTAGTGTCGATTATCGTGAATTTTCTTCTCTTCTTGAACGGCTGATGAATTAATATCTTTTTCGCTTGAAGCTAAAGCTGTTTTAATTTTAGCAACAATAGCAAATTTACTAAAGTGATTAACCGTAAATTGTAAACTATTGTTAGTTACAGATGAAGGAACAAATTCAATAGAATTATCTTCTTTAATATGATAAACAAGTATATCTTTGTTTTGTTCATTTTGAAGTAAAGCAACTTTTTACTGTTCTTGGAACATCAAGTTTTACTGTTTGTATTATCTTTTTGTAATTCTAAATCTACAACTCTAATTGATGTAATATCTTTTTGTCTTTAATGCTATTGTTGGCATCTGCAACAACTTTTATCTTTTTAGATTTTCTAAGTTTACATTTTTAGTGATATCTTTGGCAGATAAAGTTAAATCTTTATTATCTGTAGAGTATAAATCAACACTTTATATCTTTATCTTTTGATTTAATAGTCACAGTAACTGTATTGTTGTTAATGTTTAGTTCTGATAATTCTGAAACAACAGGAGCGTCAGAAGGAACGTTTACTTTCTGCAACATTTCCATCTTTTATTAATAACTACTTTATTACCATTTTCAGAAAGACCATCGATTTTACCAGTGAAAGGTTTTAAGAGCATCAGCTACAGGAGCATCAGAAGGAACTGAATATTCATATTTTGTACCATATTCATTTTCTCTAACTTTATTTTCCATTTTCAGAAACAACCGTGTTTCTGACGTTTGGATGCATCACGAAATTGATTGTTATCTTGGAATAATTGTCCCATTTCAAGAAGTATTTTTCTCAGAGTTGTTCTTAGCTGCGAACATAACACCAAGAGGAAGGTTGTTTGCACTCTTATAAACAGGTAATGATATTGACTGGATTACCTGTTAAAGTTGAATAACCATGTAAATGGTGTTCTTCTCATCATAGGTTCCCATTGTTTAACTAGTAGATTGAATCTTTCTTTTGGATCTTTTATCTTATTAATATTATAAAGTTGTTCTTCAACTTTTGGATCAACATAAGGATCTACTTTTTTATCATTTGATGGTGCTGTTACCGCATTAGTAGCCATTAAGAATAAATCATATTTTTTGTAGAATTCATTCATTTGGTTAGCATACACTGATGCGTCTTTAGCAGAAGATACATCAGTGTTTGCAGTTTTCCCTTTATATGAAGATGTACCTAAAGCATAAGTTGCTGGATCTAAATCACGTTTGTTTTTTTCTTTAGCTAAGTTCGCTGCTGCAGTATACCAGCCACCAATTGCACCTATTGTATATGTTCTAATACCTTCATAACCATCAATAGGGAATTCATTTACTTCTTCAACAGTGAACCCTTGTTTTCTTAGAAAATCAACAGCTTTAAGAACTGCTTTTTTACCATCTTCGCTTAATTCAACATCTTTTAATGGTGTTTTTAAAGAGTAAGCAATTTTAAGTGATTTTAAGTCCTTAGGAACTTCTACTAATGTTTTTGGTTTATTAATTTTTGTTTTGTCAAAAATAAGTTTTGGCATCTTCAATAGTTTTTACTAATGGGAATTTAACCACGTGCCCAGTTGGTTTTAAACCGATTAACCCAGTCCATGAGGCAGGAATACGAATTGACCCACCTGCATCACTACCACTCGCAATTGATACCATACCACTAGCTACAGCTCCAGCACTTCCTCCTGAAGATCCTCCAGTGTTACGACTAGGATCCCAAGGGTTACCAGCAGGTCCAAATAATTTAGAGTCAGTAATATTTCTAGTTCCAAACTCAGGGTAGTTAGTTTGTCCAAGGATAACGAAACCTAGTTTTGCAAATTCTTTCGCAACAGCTCCACTTACTGAAGATGTTTTTACCTTTATTTAAATACACACCGTAAGAAGAATCTCCGTTTTTCAGAGGATCTAATCCTTTAATTAATGTAGGAACACCTAAGAATGGTTGTTCATCCCAATTTACAGGATTAGCAGCTAGTTTTCCTGCGCTAATACGATTGTCAATTTCTTTGGCAGTTTTATATGCTTCTTCAACAATAGCATGAGGAATTTTTACCATTTTCTGTAGTAAGAACAGCATTTAACTTAGGATTTTCTTCTTCTATAACTTTATAAGCTAAGTCAACAAGTTCTGTACTAGTAACTTTTTTCTCACGAATTAGTTTTGCAAGTTCTAATGCACTTTTTTGTTTATATTCAGCAACAGTGAATGGAATTGTAGGTTTAGTAACTTCCTTGGCTTTTCAACACTAGCACTGTTTGTTGATTCATTGTTACTAGAAGTCGGTGCTACAGCATTAACTGGAGAAGCAGAACTAGTAGATGGTGTTACAACAGCATTATTAGTAGCATTGTTATCAGTGCTATTTACAGCAGTAGTTTTTCGTTAGTACTAACTGTATTACTCACATTTGAAGGTGCGGTAGTTTTATCTTCATTAGCTTTTAGCTTGATTATCATTAGCTAATACTGGAAATAATGTTGCAGCTGCAAAGGCAGGTATAAGTACATATTTAATCTTATTTTTCATTTTTAGCTCCTATTTTTAAATAATGATTTAAAGACTTGAAAAAGCTTTTCTACATACCATTATACTCCGATACCGATTATCAATCAAGAAAATAATTTGATGAAAATGAAAAATATTAGTATGGTTTTCTTTTAATTAAGATTATATAAAGATTAGGAGAAAAAATATTTTTGGAAAAATAAAATAAATACGGTCAATTATAGGAATCAACCGTATTTATATTAATTTAATACTAATTATTATTTTTACGTTTTAGTAATCCTATTAAAAGCAAGGAATGAAAGTCCGATTGCTGATAGGAAGTTGTTTGTGCTTTCTCCTGTATTTGGAAGAGTTTTAGGAGTTGAATCTAATTTAGTTGAGTTTGTATTTACTACTTTTTCTCTTCTTTAACAGAAGTAGTTTTTGAATTTTCAGATTTACTTGGAATAGTAGCAGTACCATTGTTGATATCTAATGTTGGTAATTCTGCAACAGAAGGTGCGTAAGCTGGAACTGTGTATTCAAATTTAGTTCCATCTTCATTTATTCCGACTTTTATTTCCATTTTCTGAAACATTTGAACTTTCTAATAGCTGGAGTTCATTTTGAATTGATGTTTATCTTGGAAGTATTGGCCAATCTCTAAAAGAACTTTTTCTGAATTATCTTTTGCTGCGAACATTACACCGAATGGTAGATTCTTGTCACTTAGATATGTTGGTAGTGAAATCGCAGGGTTTCCAGATAAGTTAAACACCCAAGTATATGGAGAACGTCTTGTCATTGGTAACCATTGTTTAGTTAATAAATTAAATCTTTCTTTTTGGATCTTTAATTTTTATTAATATTATATAGTTGTTCTGCAATATCTGGCTCTATATATGGATCTACTTTTTTATCGTTAGATGGAGCAGTAACTGCGTTAGTTGGAACTAGGAATAAATCATATTTTTTATAAAATGCATTCATTTGATCTATAAATGTAGATAATGGTTTTACTGAAGAAACATCAGTATTTGCATTTGGTCCCATATATGAAGAAGTTCCTAATCCGTAAGTTGTAGGGTCTAATTGACGTTTGTTTTCTTCTGTCACGTTTTTAACAGCTGCAACATAACTTTCTTCTCCGATACCACCTACAGTGTATGTTTTAATTCCTTCGTATCCATCGATAGGGAATTCTTTAACTTCTTCAACAGTAAATCCTTCTTTTCTTAGGAAAGCTACTGTTTCTAAAATAGCTTTTTTAGCAACTTCACTTAATTCAAGATCTTTAAGTGGAGTTTTAAGAGTGTAGGCTATTTTTAATTTTTTCAAATCTTTTGGTGGTTCTACTAACGTTTTTGGTTTACTTAATTCAGTTTTTTCAAAGTAAGCTTTAGCATCTTCAATAGTTTTTACTAGAGGGAATTTAACAACGTGCCCAGTTGGTTTTAGACCGATAAGTCCAGTCCATGAAGAAGGAATACGGATAGATCCTCCAGCATCACTACCACTAGCTATAGGTACCATACCACTAGCTACAGCACCAGCACTTCCTCCTGAAGATCCTCCAGTATTACGGCTAGGATCCCATGGATTACCAGCAGGTCCAAATAATTTAGAATCTGTGATATTTCTAGTACCAAGTTCTGGGTAGTTAGTTTGACCAAGTATAACAAAACCTAATTTAGCAAATTCTTTTGCTACAGGACCACTCTCATCAGCAATTTTACCCTTGTTTAGATATACACCATTAGTGTAGTCACCATTTTTAAGTTGATCAAGACCTTTAATTAAAGCAGGTACACCTAAGAATGGTTGAGCTTTCCAATCAACAGGGTTAGCAGCTAGTTTACCAGCACTAATACGATTATCAATTTCTTTAGCAGTTCTATATGCTTCATCAACAATAGCTTTAGGAATTTTTCCATTTTCAGTTGTTAGTACAGCGTTTAATTTAGGGATTTTCTTCTGCAATAACTTTTGTAAGCTAAGTCAACAAGTTCTGTACTAGTAACTTTTTCTCACGGATTAATCTGAGCAAGTTCTAGAGCACTTTTTTTGTTTATATTCAGCTACTGTCAATTGCGCTTTTGGTTTAACAGTTTCGTTGTTAATAACACTTGCACTATTAGTTGTTTCATTGTTATTTACAGTTGTTGGTTTTATACTGTTAGCTGGACTAGCAGGAGTAGTAGCTGTTGTTTCTGCAATATTGTTAGTAGTAGGAATACTAGCAGGTTTTTTTCGCTAGTAGTTTTCTGGTTTATTAACAGTTGAAGTTGTAGCAGCTTTATCTTCATTAGCTTTTGGCTTGATTATCGTTAGCTAAAACAGGGAATAACGCTGCAGCAGCAAATGCTGGGTATAAGAACATATTTAATATTATTTTTTTCATTTTTAACTCCTATTATAAAATAAATATTTAAATAAATGATTGAAGCTCTGAAAAAAGCTTTCTATTTACGATTATACTCCCGTAATGATTATCAATCAAGTAAATAAATTTTCTAAAATAAAAATATAAGTGACTTAATAATATTTTTTTATTATTACATCTTAAGTCACTTATATTTTTTTATTTAAATTAATTTGTTATTGTTCTTAAATTAGTATCCTTTTAAGGCGTTTAAACGAGCTTCAGATTGCCCTTTACCATCTTTTTTCTCACCTTGGTATACTGCAGATTCCCATGATCCGTACATAGGGTTAGGGAAGATGATGAATTTATCACCAAATTCAGCTTTTAATTGTTCAAACATTTTATCTCTATCAGCTTCTGATTTAGTAGAGAATTCAGCGAAGTCAACTAAGTTATCACCAAATAACATAACAAGATTAGTATGTTTTAAAACTTCTTGACGACGTCCTTCTTTAGATTTATCACCTTCTTTTTTGAACATTAGGTGATCGCGTCCTTGAACAGGTAGTCCTTGTGCTTCAAGGTTTTTAATAGTTGCATCTACTTGAGCATCTGTTCTATCTGAGATGTAGTAGATTTGAACTTTGTTTTTATCTGCAAATTGTAGGAATTCTTTAGCTCCAGCTACAGGTTTCGCTTCTGCTTTTTGAACCCATTCATCCCATAATTTAGGATTAAATGCAGTTCCATCTTTAATCATTTTTACTTGGAATGGAATGTTGCTTAATACTGTTTCATCAATATCTAATACGATAGAATAAGGTTTATCAGTAGGCTGTTTTAATAATTCTTTTAATTTATTAGTAGCAACGTTATAACCTTGTTGGTATAATGCATCTACTTCAGCAGCATTTTGATACCATAGTGTTCCCATTGTATTTTCTCTTGATCTAAGTTGATCATAAGTAAGAGTTATTTTATTATCTCCACTCTTATTTTTCTTCTTTTTCTTCAGTTTTTTTGTGCACATCCAGTTGCAAGAACAACTGTAGCTAATACTGAAGAAATAGTCATAACAAGTTTTTATTTTTTTCATAATATATATAGCTCCTTTTGTTATCTACATATACAAGTATAGAATATAAATATAAAAAATTCAATGTATAATTATTTTTTTGAAAAAAATTTATAAATTAAATATTTTTATAGAAAAATATAAACCAATTGAGAAAAACGCTTTATTCAATGATAATTAAATAAAAAAATAATATTATTATTTTTTTAGAGGGTTAGTCAGTGAATTTCCAAAAAATTATTTATATTCTAAAATATATAAATAATAGTAAAATATTACTGAGAAAGAATAATAAAAAAATCATAGAAAAGAATTGAAAAAGTAGAAAAATATATAGAACTTGTGAAAAATATTTTATTCTAAGATTTAAATAAACACGACTGAAATGTTATGATAATTTCAGTCGTGTTTATTATAAAATATTAATTAGTCGTAATATTTTATCGTAATAGGAATAATTATTTTTCCAAAAATATTTTTTTCATCTTTCATAAGTTCGGGTTCATCGGTAATAATACCATCTGCGGGACTCTGTAAATATTTAGTGATTAAAGCTGGATTGTTTATAGTCCATACAAAAACTTGTTTATTTTTCTTTTCTAGCTTGCTCGACTAGACGATCTCTATATGAGAAGTCTTCTATGACGAAAAAGTCAATATTACTATGATGAAAAATTTCCGAATTGAAGAGGAATAACATAACCAGTTTCTAAGTTTGGTACTTTTGTTTCTAGCTCTTCCATAACTTTAGAGTTTAATGACATAAACTTATAATTTTTCAAGTTTTAATCTCTTGATTTCACCAATTAATATGTCGATATAATTGGATGGTTCAGCTCCATGAGGTTTAAGTTCGATTACAAGATTCATGTTTAATTCTTTCGCTTTATTTACAAATTCTTCTAATGATGGAATTTTACTAGTAAAAATCACCTTGTTTTAATTGTTAGACCTACTACTTCATTAAAATTCATATCTTGAACTCGCTTATTCAATCCTGCAAGTCTTTTTAAAATTATAATCGTGCATTACTACAAATTTATTGTCTTTTGTTAGAATAATATCAAATTCTACGTAATCAGCACCAACTTCAGTCGCTCCTTCAAGCGCTTCTATTGAATTCTCTACACCTTTAGCAACATATCCACGATGAGCTATAGTCTCAATGTTTTTGTTAACACCGTTTCCGTACATATTAAAACCATTCATAAGAACCGCAACAACTATAATTACTGTAGTCAATGTTACTACCAATCTTGATTTTTCTTATTCTCATTAAGATTATTAACCAGTTTTTCGGATATTTCATTATGATCTATTAGAACAGTTATTAATGAAGTTATAACCGTTACTTTTGAAATAACACCTAAAAAGAAGATAATTCCACTTATCGAAGAGAAAAATAGTGTTTTGTATAATCGGATTATTACCGTCATTATCGAAATAGATACAAATGTATGTAATTACACCAGTTAAAACGGCAGCAATTAATAAATATATTATTTCAAATAATAGTATAGTTAAGACAAGTTTTCTTTTACCAGTTTTTGTAAGTTCCCAACTTCTTTTTAATACTATCAGTATATTTTTCATCGCCGACAGCAGTTAGTGGAAGGGTAAAAATTAGTCTGAGATTCAGATAAGCAAAAACTATCATAATTAGTCCCCATACAATAAGCCCACTGTTAGTTTTCATAATTTCACTACTTATAAATTTTGGTATAAATAAATTCTTTGCAAGAACAGATTTTACCCCAAGATTTATCGTAGGTATAGTTATTAAAAAGTAGAATATAAAAATAAGGTTTGAAAACCTGCAAGATTTTTTTGTCTTAGTCCACGCATTGTCTAATATGCTTCCGAAAAGAGTACTGTTTTTCTGTTAATTGACCATAGATGGTAAAGGTTAGTATAGAAAACTCAATAAACATAAAAATGCTACAATAAGAACTAGTAAGTTTAAAATTACAAAACTATAGGGATTAGTGAGGATATGTAGAATATTGTTCTTATCTAAATGCTCTTCACCTGAAAGTGTAAGAGCGAGTTGAAAAATTCTAGAAATAAGCCATAAACCACAGATAAGGAGTAGCTGAATTATGGCTGCAATTGATATATATGTAAACTTTATAACGATTTATATTTTTAGTACATTGGTAAAATAAATTATAAAATCTTAAAATCCATAAATAACCTCACTTTCTATAGTATTTTTATGCTATTAGATTATATCAAAATTACTATTTTCAAGCAAGGAGTAAGAAGCTTTTAAAAAATATTTATGGTAACGTTACTTTTTCTATTGACATTTTGGGGGTAGAAGAGGTGTACAATAAAAAGTAACGTTACCATTCTGTTTAGTAAACGTTAAGAGTCATTATCATAAAAATACAAAGGAGAAAAGAACTATGGACTTAAAAAGTTGTAAAAGAAGTTGTTGAACATAGTGGTGGTCAAGAAAAACTTACGATCTGTTGTTCACTGTGCAACTCGTCTTCGTTTAGAATTAAACGATGAAAAATATAATAAAGAAAAATTAGAAGATATCGAAGGTGTTAAAGGTGTATTCTTTAACAATGGTCAACTTCAATTAATCTTCGGAAGTGGTCTTGTTCAACAAGTTTACGCAGCATATAATGAAGTATTTAAAGGTGCTGCTTCAAATAGTGAAGAAGATTCAAGTGAAACTGTTAAAAAAACCAAAAAGGAAATCCACTACAGCGTTTTGTAAAAAATGTTAAGTGATATTTTCGTTCCGATTATTCCCAGCGATCGTTGCTGGTGGTCTTTTAATGGGTATCAATAACGTCTTAACAGCTAAAGATTTATTCTACACTGGTAAATCAGTTATTGAAGCTAACCCAGGTATTGCAGGTCTTGCTGATATGGTTAACGTATTTGCTAATGCACCGTTCGTATTCTTACCTGTATTAATTGGTTTCTCTGCTACTAAACGTTTTGGTGGTAATCCCATATCTAGGTGCTGCACTAGCGATGTTAATGGTTCACCCAGATGTAATGAACTTCTATGTATTTGGTAAATTAGATCCATCTACAAACCAACTTCTTGCTCCAGCTTTAGATATCGTTAACCAAAGTGGTCAAGCAGTTGAAGGTCTACAAAGACTTACATCTCTTCAATACTGGGATGTATTCGGATTTAAGATTGCTAAAGTAGGATATCAAGGAACTGTATTACCAATCCTTGCAGCTGCTTGGTTATTAGCGACAATTGAAAAATTCTTTCGTCGTGTAACTCCATCATGGTTAGATAACTTAACTACACCATTAGTTTCATTATTCGTAACTGGATTTGTAACATTCGCATGGATGGGACCTGTACTTCGTGAAGCTGGTACTTTATTAGGTGAAGGATTACAATGGTTATACATGCAAGGTGGATTCGTAGGAGCAGGTATTTTCGGTTTATTCTACGCACCAATCGTAATCACTGGATTACACCAAAGCTTCTCAGCTATCGAAACTCAATTACTAGCTGCAACAGGATTAACATTTATCTTCCCAATCGCATCTATGTCTAACGTAGCGCAAGGTGCAGCGGTTCTTGCAGTATTAGTATTCTCTAAAAACACAAAAATGAAATCAATCTCATCAGCATCTGGAATTTCTGCATTATTAGGTATTACAGAGCCAGCTATGTTCGGGGTTAACTTAAGACTTAGATATCCATTCTACGGAGCTATTGCAGGAAGTGCGGTAGGAAGTGCATGGATTGGATTAAACAAAGTATTTGCATCAGCATTAGGAGCGGCAGGTCTTCCAGGATTCTTATCAATTCCTGCTAACCACTGGTCAACATTTGGTATTGGTTTAGCATTATCATTCATCGTTTCATTCTCAGTAACAGCATACTTCTTCAAAACTAAGAAGGAACTTGTAAATGCTAGCTAATAACTGGAAACAAAATCTTCATTTAGAACCTACTAAGGGTTGGCTTAATGATCCGAATGGATTAGCCTATTTTAAAGGTAAATATCATATTTTTCACCAATATTCATATGAAGTGGAAGGCGGATTAAAATTTTGGTATTACTATACTAGTAGAGACCTAAAAAAATTATGAAGATCGTGGCGTATTTCTTACACCAACTATAGAAGAAGAAAAAGTGGTGTTTATTCAGGAAGTGCTAATATAGAAGATGGAAAACTTGTCTTCTACTACACAGGAAATGTGAAATATAAAGGTGATTATGACTACGTTCATGAAGGACGTGGTCATAATACCATATCTTTTGAAACGGAAGATGGAATTAATTTTACTGAGAAAAATGTCTGTTAACAACAGATGATTATCCTAATATGTCAAATCATGTTAGAGATCCTAAAATATTTGAAAATGGAAAAACTATCTAGTTCTTGGAGCTAGAGATAGCAATGATTATGGATGTTTATTAGTATTCGATAAGGATACTCTTAAACCGTATAAAACTATTTACTCAGAAAAATCTAGGATTTATGTGGGAATGCCCAGATTATTTCGAAGTAGATGGAAAAGAAATTTTTCATGTTCTCACCTCAAGGAATTACAAGAATGTATCCAAATTATGGAAATATGTATCAAATTGGATATTCTGTAGTAGAAGAGGGATCGAGAATGTTGATAAATTAGATAACTTCACGTTATTAGATTATGGACATGATTTTTATGCATCACAAACATTTTCTAGATGAGGATAATAACCGTGTACTAATTGGTTGGATGTATGTGCCGGATAGTAGTTATACAAATCCGACTATAAAAGTTTGGTTATCAAAAACTGTCTAACTGTGCCTCGTGTAGTAAATTACAAAAGATGGAAAAGTTAGACAAACGTTACATAAATCGGTGAAAAGATTTATTAGGTAGCAATATTAAAACTAATGACTTTAATAAAATACATGGTATTATAAACAAGAACATGGAAAAGATTTTGAAATTAGCGTAGCTGATTTTAAAGTTAGCTATGAAAGATAAAGAATTAAAAGTTTCTTTTTGGAACTAGTGGCTATGGAAGAGATGATAGAAAATATAAACTGAGTTTAGAAAAATATAGAGATAGTATTCGATAGTTCATCAATTGAATTATTCGCTAATGATGGATCATTTACAATTTCTACAAGATTCTATCCAGAAAAATCACGATGTAAAAATATTAGCTACTAATTATGTAGCAAAAAGAACTTGGAGCAATCGAAATTAGAGAGGAGAACTAAAATGGCAGTTTTATGTATAGGAGAGATGCTAATTGACTTTATTGGTGAAGGTGTAGGAACAATCGATAAAGTAAAAATCATTTTAAAAAGAGGCTGGAGGCTGTGTAGCGAACGTTGCTTGTGTTGCGCAAAAAACTAGGTCATAAGAGTTATTTATTAACATCACTTGGGCAAGATGGTTTTGGTGATTTTCTAGAAAAATACTTTAAAAATGAAAATGTAGACTGTAAATATGTAAGTCGTAAAGCTGATAGTTTTACACCATTAGCATTTGTTTCTTTAGATGAAACTGGGGACCGTTCATTTAGTTTTTACTTCAAAGGTTCATCAACGTTAAGAATTAGTAAGGAAGATGTTGAAAAAGTTGATTTATCTGAAATCGAAGCAATTCACTTCGCAAGTATCGCTATACAAGAAGAATCAAAAGATAGCCATCATTTATTACTGAAAAAAGCTAAAGAAGCGGGAGTGTTAATTTCTTTTGATGTTAACTTACGATTCAATCTTTGGGATGATCACAAAGTATACCTTGAAACTATTAAAGAATTCTTACCTTATGTTGATGTAATAAAAGTTGCTGATAATGAATTAGAATTCTTAACAGGAACTACTAATATCGAAGAAGCATTAAAAAAAGACTTTAATCATATGAAAGTTGTTCTTTTATACTAAAGGAGAACACGGTGCAGAAGTTTACTATCAAAAATCACAAAGGTAGTAACTGAAATACCTAACATAAAAAGCTGTTGATACAACTAGGGGCAGGAGATGCTTTTTGCTGGTTCATTCTTATCAAAACTGTTAAATTATGAAAATCTTAATAATATTTCAGAAGAAGAATTAGCTCAAATGGCAACTTTTGCGACAAACTACGCTAGTTTAACAACTACAAAAAAATAGGTGCAATTTCAAGTTACTTAACAGAAGAAGAATACAATAAACTAATATAATTTTTTTCAAAAATAAGTCCTAATTAGGGCTTATTTTTACAGGCTGATGACAAATGCAGAAACTGCATGAGTCAGCAGCCTATTTTAATGAGAAAAAGTGCTGAAAATGTTATAATATAAGTATATAGAGGGGTTTTTAGTATGTTTTAATAAAAAGAAAATATCAAAAGATGAAATAATATTAATGACGTTATCAGAACTAGTTCCTACAAATCACTTTTTAAGAAAAAGTAGCCGAAGCAATTGATTTTAAATTTATTTATGATTTGACAGAAGAATACTATAGCACACATCAGGTAGAAAATTGTTTAGACCCTGTAGTATTATTCAAATTAGTGTTTTTAAAAAGATTTCTATGGAATAAAATCAATGAGAGAAACAATAAAAAGAATAGAAACAGATGCTGCATTTAGATGGTTTTTAGGGATACCATTTTTCTAAAACCAGTTCCACACTACTCTACATTTTTCACAAAACTATATTCGACGTTTCCAAGGAACTGATGTGTTCGAACAAATATTTATTAATATAGTAAATCAAGCAATAGAAAAAGAAACTAGTAGGTGGTAATGAGTTTTTACTGATTCAACACATATTAAAAGCCAACGCAAATAAAAAGAAATTCAAAAGTTGAAGTAACTACAAAAATAAAAAGAAAATTAGATTTAGAAAAGAAATAAATGAAGAGAGAAACAAAAGGAAAAAGCCTTTTTGAGTACAAAAGAGGAACAAGTTGTAAAAAGCAGAAAAATTAACACTACCGATCCGGATAGTGGATATTATCACGAGACCATAAAGAAGAAGGTTTTATGTATTTAGACCATAGAACTGTCGATGGGAAAAAACAATATAATTATAGATTGCCATATAACTCAGGTAATACTCATGATAGCGGTCCGTATATAGATAGACTAAATCAGATAGAAAAACCTTTGGATTAATACCAGGTAAAGTTGCGTTAGATAGCGGATATTATTCTCTAGACATACTAAAACAGTTAGATAAAAAAAATATATTTTCAGTAATAGGATATAGAAGATTCTCAAGATCAAAAGATAACAAATATTTTAAATACTTACAAGAAAAAGAGATATATGTGGATAAACGAACAGGAGAAATATTTAGATACAGAAACATTGATAGAAATGGATATAAACAATATAAGAGTGATGATAAAAACGAAAAGAAAATAATAAGACGCCATATAAATGCGGATTATTATGATGAAGCTAGGTTAAGACGTATATCAAAAGAAGGAAAACTATTGTATAAGAGAAGAAAAGAAACAATAGAACGTAGCTTTGCGGATTCTAAACAAAATCACGGATACAGGTATGCACGATATAGAGGAAAAGCCAAGTACAGTCGTACGCTTGGCTGTCTGTTGACGTCAAAATATGAAAAACAATCGCATTAAGAGAGGTATAAACCCTCTTAATACTACTAAATACTACTGGATTTTTGCCTTAAGGCTTATTTTTGTTGAAAAAAAATACCATAACATCAATACTAGCTTGATATTTCGGTATTTTTGTCAACAATCTAAGTGTCTGAAAATATATTTTCAGACACTTTTTATGCTAATTTTTATTTAACGAAAAAATATATGATAAACCGTTTGTTATGACTCCAAATGCTAATATTTTTTAGCTATAGTTGCAAATCCTACAATAGGATTTAATAACATAATAAAAAGAATAAATGATACCTAAAACTGCTAGAGCTATCTGTATCATATACCATTTTTGGTCCCTGTTTCTAAGTAGGCTTTGAAGGTGAAATATTGACATACTTAAAAACTAAAAATAAATATCCATAAAATAACTATTAATGAAACAAATGGTACTAAGAACATACTTAGTCCAATTGCAAGGGATACTAATATATTTCCCCAAGGAATAGGTTTTACCTTTTTATATAAGCTATAAATTAAGAGTGCACTGGCAGCTAATAATTGTGTTATCCCAAATGCAATTGAATATGTAGCATTGTATCTAAAGGATGATTCCATAAGAATAATCCGAAGATTAAGTAAAAACACCAACGATAATATTTAGTATTTTCATTTTTGACTCCTTCCTAAATTTAGTATATGCTCATTGTAGCATAAAAAGTTAAAGTATTGCAATATCAACTCTTTATATAAAAAATCATAGGTCTTGTCTAGCAGATAGACGATAGCATGATCGGAGCCATGCGGTCATCGCCGGTCATCTGCGGTCAGACAAGACCTGTTTTTAGTAGTCAAAATGGTTGTAAGATGCTACAATAGGGCTATTAACATATCAAAGAGAATGGTCACGGTTAAGAAAATTGACGTTGTATTTTTTAATTTTCGAGTCAAAAAATAACTATGCCCCCCCAATTTCTAATAGGGGGGATAACACTTGGAAAATCATAGAAGCTTTAGAGAATGTAGTTGAACAAAGAATGGCAATAGCAGAAAAAAGATGGAGTCCTTTTTCAAAAACGTTCTCAATACCAAGTAGAGAAGAGATGGAGTGGACGGATATAATAGAAGGTAAATGGCAAGAAAGAGATTATACCCAAGATGAGCTTGACTATAAGGAGACCTTAAAAGTTCAATATGGTTTTGACGATAAAGCAGCAAGAATAATTGTAAAGCTTAAAAGAAATATTTATAATAATCCTAAAATAAGAAAAGATAGAAAAGACTATGTGTTTACGAGATTACTTGGTGGGTTGAGTTATGGTCATGAGGATAACGGTTTATTGAAAACGGTTTATGGAATAATACAGCTGGTCAAATGTATAAAGATCTAGATATAAAGGAACAAATGACAATAAATTTCAAACTAACCGAAAGCGAATACGTATATTTAAAAATATAAAGTTAGAATACAGCATGAAAATTATGGCTACTATAATACTATACAAAAAGAACTACTTCCACAATATAAAAACTATGGAAACAGTATTAGGACGTGGAAAATAACAGAGGATGAGTTTGAAAAATTGTGGAATAAACAGATAGATGCGTTTAAAAGGTAAAACAGACTTTTTCTCATCAATATATTACAATGGCTACGCATCTGTATGGAAAAATCACGTCTTGCAGATTTGCGTGGAGGACATGAAAAATACAAATGACATGTCAGGGGTGGTTAGGGTGATACAACAGATGTAGCCGATACTAAGCCAAGTATGAGGGAATGATGATTATAAGGCTGATTTAGATGCGGTCAATATAATAAATATAATGAGAAACCTTGATTTTATAAATGTAAGTAATGAATATTACAACAATCTTGAAAAATGGTATCCTCAATCGAGCAGAAGAATTTAAAAATATAGATCTTGAAAAATGAAAAATAAAAATTTACAATCAACTAGTGAAAAAAATATGTAGATGTAGAGGGGAAAAGGATAGCAAGAGTACCAAGTAATATAAATTACATAAAAGAAAAATCATCATCCAACCTATAACTTTATAAAAAAGTTTAGAAGATAATAAAAATGACATACAAGATTACTATAATGAAAAGTAGGTGCTTTCATGAAACAGCTAAGTAAAAATGGAAAATATTTATAATAACAATAGTAGTTTTAATAGGAAGCTTCTATGGATATTATAAAATAAACAATAGAAATGCATTTGAAGAAATGTATAATTCATACTATAATTTTATACCGGCAACAGCATTATATAATATGCCCCAAATAGAGCCGATGCCAAGAGATGAAATAGGATTAGATATAGCAGAACTATATTATAAAGATACTAAGAATGATATGAAAATTGAATTTTCTCTTATATCTTTTAATAATGAAAAAGTAATACTAACAGGCTCTCCTTTGTTATAATATTAACGAAAAATTATAGCATATAAAAGTGTCTGAAAATATATTTTCAGACACTCAAACTGATTGACAAATAGGTCAACAGCCTGTTTTTAACTGAAATAAAAATCCTTAAAATGGTATAATATAAGTATACAAAGGAGGTTTTTAGTATGTTTAATAAAGTAGAAAAATATCAAAAGATGAAATAATACTAATGACATTATCAGAAATAGTACCTAAAGATCATTTTTAAGAAAAGTAGATAAAGCTATTGATTTTAAATTTATTTATGATTTGACAGAAGAATACTATAGCCACACATCAGGTAGAAATTGTTTTAGACCCTGTAGTATTATTCAAATTAGTGTTTTTAAAAAGATTTCTATGGAATAAAATCAATGAGAGAAACAATAAAAAGAATAGAAACAGATGCTGCATTTAGATGGTTTTTAGGGATACCATTTTCTAAACCAGTTCCACACTACTCTACATTTTTCACAAAAACTATATTCGACGATTCCAAGGAACTGATGTATTCGAACAAATATTTATAAATATAGTGAACCAAGCAATTGATAAAAATTAGTTGGAGGCACTGAGTTTTTACTGATTCAACACATATAAAAAGCTAACGCAAATAAAAAGAAATTCAAAGTTGAAGTAACTACAAAAATAGAAAAATTAGATTTAGAAAAAGAAATAAACGAGAGAGAAAAAAATAGGAAAAAGCCTTTTGAATATAAAGAAAAAGAAGAACTAAAAAGACAACGAGTTAACACAACTGATCCGGATAGCGGTTATTATCACAGAGATCATAAAGAAGAAGGTTTTATGTATTTTAGACCATAGAACAGTAGATGGGAAAAATAATATAATCATGGATTGTCACATAACTCCAGGAAACGTTCATGATAGTGGTCCATATATAGATAGACTAAATCAGATAGAAAAAAATTTCGGATTAACACCAGGAAAAGTTGCGTTAGATAGCGGATATTATTCTCTAGACATACTAAAACAGTTAGATAAAAATATATATTTTCAGTAATAGGATATAGAAGATTCTCAAAAATCAAAAGATAAAAAAATATTTCAAATATTTACCAGAAAAAGATATATATGTGGATAAACGAACAGGAGAAATATTTAGATACAGAAATATAGATAGAACTGGATATAAACAATATAAAAGTGATGATAAAAACGAGAAGAAAATAGTAAGACGCCATATAAATGCGGATTATTATGATGAAGCTAGATTAAGACGTATATCAAAAGAAGGAAAACTATTGTATAAGAGAAGAAAAGAAACAATAGAACGTAGCTTTGCAGATTCAAAAACAAAAAATCATGGATACAGATATGCACAATATAGAGGTAAAGCCAAAAGTACAGTCGTACGCTTGGTTGTCTTGTTGCGTTCAAAATATGAAAACAATAGCACTAAGAGAGGTATAATCATCTCTTAATACTACTGATGCTTTAGTCATAAGGCTTATTTTTTTTGAAAAACGACCAAAACATCAATATGTTCATTGATATTTTGGTCGTTTTGTCAACTAATCTGAAAAATAAGTCCTAATTAGGGCTTATTTTTATTAAATAGAAAAATTAAGGCACGTATGATAAAAATTAATAATAATGATGAAAAATAAATAATAAAAAGTTGGTGTAAGTATGCAAAAATAATATAAAAATAAGATTATCAGTTGATAACTTCTATGATAATATTTCAAAAAAACAAACAAAAGACAAAAATTGATCCGAAAGAACTTAGTAAGTCATTAGGATATGATGAAAAATTATTAATGAATTTCCTGATGAAATTAATATGGGGCTTTCTTGTGGGAATCCTATTAATCATTTGAAAATTAAAGAAGGGCAATCTTTAATTGATTTAGGGTGTGGAGCTGGAATGGATATATTCATAACGAAGATGAAGAATCCAAAAGTAGGAACACTTTATGGTTTGGATAGATTAGATTCAATGTTAGAAAAAGCGAAGAAGGTTAGAGATAATAAGAAGTTTGATAATATTGAATTTATTAAAGGTGAATTAATCAATATTCCTATAGCAGATAGGTCGGTTGATAGAGTTATTAGTAACTGTGTTATTAATCTAGAACCAGATAAACAAAAAGTATACGATGAAATTTATCGTATTCTAAAAGAAGATGGTATGTTTGTAATATCTGATATTATTTTGAAAAAGAGTTGCCACTAGAATGGAAAAATTCTAGTAGAATGCACTGTACTTGAGTGGCTGGTGCTCTTCTGGAAGAAGAGATGACTGAGATCATTGAAAAATCAGGATTTACTAAGTTTCAGATAATTAATTCTGATGTAACAGATGAATATAGTGGAAAAATGGGGATATGGTAAAGAAATGAAAGATTTTATACAGAGTGGATTACTTATTGGAAGAAAAATAAGTATTTTTTTGATAATGTTTAAGAAAACGTTAGTCATTTATTTTGACATGTATAGACAAAAACAAGTTAAAATATAAAGAAACAAATAATAATTAAGAAAAAATCTAATTTTTGTTGTTGGTTAGAGAATAAAATTTGTGATTTTTGTATAATAGATTGTATAGATAACTTTTTCAATGGTTATGTTATAAAGCAAAAATATAAAAAAGTATACAGAATGACTTAGATTTTACTAAGAAAAACTGTTAATATATGTTTAGTATTTTTAAATAATAGTTTAAACTTGATTTTTAGTTAGTTTATATATAATGATTTTATATTGGAAAAACAACATAAAAAAATATAGTAAGGAGTGAAGGTCAATGAGATTATTATTAGCCGAGGATGAAAAAGATTTAGCAGATGCGCTAGAGGCGATGCTAAAACATAATAATTACTCAGTTGATGTAGTAAACAATGGACAAGATGCATTAGATTATCTTATGTTAGATGACTATGATGGGGCAATTTTAGATGTTATGATGCCACAAATGGATGGAGTAACAGTAGTAAAAATTAAGAGAAAATAAAAAGTACACCAGTATTATTGCTTACAGCAAAATCAGAAATTGAAGATAAAGTATATGGATTAGATAGTGGAGCTGATGATTACATGACTAAACCTTTTTGTAACGAGAGAGTTATTAGCAAGGGTACGTTCTATGACAAGAAGACAAAGCCACATTTACAAGTAATGTACTAGAATTAGGAAATGTAAGTTTAAGTAAACATACATTTGAATTATCTACAGAAAAAGATAAAAGTAAGATTATCTAATAAAAGAATATCAAATGATGGAAATGTTAATGAGAAATCCAGGGAATGTAATTCAAACTGAGCAATTTTTAGAAAGAATCTGGGGATATGACAGTGATTCAGAAATTAATGTAGTGTGGGTTAATATTTCTTACTTAAGAAAAGAAATTAAAAAGCATTAGATGCTAATGTACACATTAAAGCTACAAGAAATGTCGGATATACATTGGAGATGTCAGATGTTTAAAAGTCTAAGGAAAAATTTATAGCCACTGCTGTAGGTAGTGTAGCTGTAGTAATAGCAATACTTGCTATAGCATTAAACTTCATAAATTTTTTTATAAATTAGAAGAAAGAATAGACACAACATTATTAGATGCTTCAAGATCACAAGCATTGATAAAAATCTTTGCAGAAGAAGAGGGTGATGATTTAGTAATAACAAAAATTCATCAAGTTCTCACAGAGTATAACGGTTTTTTCAATTGCTAAGATTGATAATAATGGCAGAATAATTAAAGCTTATAGAGATGATTCTTTAATACCGGACCAAGATGCTCTGCAAAGCAAAGTGATTGAGGCGTTAGAAAAAGGAAAAACTAGCGGGTTTATAGGTAGTTATAGATTCATAAAAAGTTGATACAAGTGTAGGAAATTTAATATTATTTTTAAATTGTCAACGAGAATTAGATTCTTATGAATCTTTTTGTACAAAAATAGTATTTTTAATTTCTATTGGAGTAATAATATCAGTGCTTGTTTTTAATTATTCTTGTTTCTAAGAGGGTTATCGCGCCGATACAGGATACTTATATAAAGCAAAAACAATTCATAACAGGAGCTAGTCATGAGTTAAAAACACCGTTAGCTATTATTAGTTCTAATGCTGATGTATTAGAGATGATGAATGGTGATTCAAAATGGACGCAAAATATACATAATCAAGTAGATAGATTGTCTAGTTTAGTTAATAGCTTAGTAGTATTTAGTCGTATGGAAGAAAAAGATACAGAAAGAACGCACTTTGACTTAACTGAGGCATTGAAATTAAGAATTGAAGATTTTGATGAATTAGCTAACTTCCAAAAAGAATATTGTAGCGGATGTTGATCCCAACCTGAAGTACTATGGAGAAAAAGATTCTATAATTCAGTTAATGGATATTTTATTAGAAAATGCAATCAAATATGCACCGGAAGACAGTGATATATCGGTAAAACTTAATAAAAATAGAAGATATGCTACTTTAAAAGTTTCTAATAGAGCCGATGTACAGAAAGGTGATTTAAGTAAAGTTTTTCGATCGTTTCTATAGATTAGATGAATCTAGAAATAGTGCGATAAAAAGGTTATGGTATAGGATTATCTATGGCGCAACTTATAGCAGAAAAACATAAAGAAACAATTCGAGCTCTATGCACCAGAAGATGGAATCTTCAAGATAGAAGTGCGATTTACATTAGTTGATAGAAAATAAATTATTAGTAATCCTCTAAACCGTTTTTGGTTTGGAGGATTATTTTTAAAAGAAATTTCTGTAGGAGGAATATTTATGGAAAGTTTAATAGAATTTTATTTTAGATTGTTCGAATATATTAAAGCTAACTGGAAGAAATATATAGAAATTATTTAAAAAAATGTCAATTTTTGAAAAAGTATTCAATGTTTATTATTTGTGATAGAATTAATTATTATATTTTATTTAACGGTTGAAATATCCAAGGACATAGATTCTCTTGTGCCTTTTTGTATCTTTTTGCTACATTATTGATTGTGTTTTTTAGTACATCAGTATTTTTATAGAAAAATAAAGGTGAAGATAGAAAATCGAGAAATGAAATAAATTTTAATGGTGATTATAAAAAGAAATAACTATTTAAAGATCAACTGATGAAAAATAAAAACTTCAAAATTAACTTGTTTCTAAGTTATTTTGAAGTTTTTATTTATCTATTTTTAATCTCTTTTTATTCTACGTATAGTTTTTGAAGAAAGATATATAGAAGTTCCATCTTTAAAAAAATTACAGTTTTACTATCTAATTTATCGATATTATCTAAATTTATAGCGTAAGATCTATGGCATATATAAATTGATGGGTGTAAAATTTCAAGATTTGATATTTTTACCGAAGAAAATTATTTCTTTATTATTTACTAAATTTAATCTTATTTTGTGACCTTCTAATGCTTCAAAAATATAGCAGTTCATTAATGTCATAGAACTCTTGTTTAAGTCCGACTTTAATTGGAACTTTTCCTATATTAGAATTTAGTTTAGTACTTTGTATGTATTGTTCGTATGCTTTTTGTAAGAGCTTTTCGTATACTTTTCATCCATATCGTCACTATTTTTTTAGTAATATAGGCTAAAGGGGTGCTATCATTTCATTCAAAAATTCTCATCTGCATATTATCAAAATTCGTTATATATATAAGTTTTTGCAAAAGGATCGATATCACGGATTTTCTTTCCTAAGTCTATACCAGTCATAGCATTTTCACCTAGATCAATATCCAAGAAATAACTGTTAGCAATACCGTGTTTAGGAGCTTCTTCCAAAAATATTTAACGGATCAGTAGATGATGTTATAATTTCTACAGATAAATCATTAATCATAATATAATTTTTTTATGACTTGTTCTATTTTCTTTAAAACCTCATTATTATCTTCACAAATAAAAAAATTTTTCATCTATAACTCCCCTCAATTGTAAGTATTTGTTTAAATAGATTATCTTCGATTCTAGTATTTAAAAATCATATTATGCTTACTAATTATGTCGTTTGCAGAGCTTAATCCTATTCCTCTATTTTCACCTTTTGTAGAATACCCACTTTTCATTAATCTTGTCTATATCTAAATTGGTATTTTTAAATGTATTTGTTATTTGAATAACAATCGTTTTGTTAGCTTTTAAAAATTATTAATTCTATAAATCTATTATTGTCTAACTCTAAGCCAGCCTCTAAAGAATTATCCAAGAAAAATTCCTAATATACGACTTAGCTGCATTTCATTAACATAAAAAAATTATCAATCTCATCTTCAACACTAATATTAACTTTAAAATCATTATTTTGAGCGCTAATGATTTTATTTGTTAATAAATTTTTAATAGATGGAACTTTAATATTGTTCAAATGAGAAAGAACGATATTATCAAGCTCAATTTTTGTGTTGAGGTTCTTTTATATTGTTGTAGAAATAGTCTCTTAACTTTATATTATTTACTTCATTACTAGTTATATACCCCTCAAGTCCTAAAAATAATATTATTAAAAATCATGTTTGAATTTTTCTAATCTCATTATTATTTTTTTCTCTAATGATTCGATATATTTTTTTCTGTTGTTCTAACTTTTGCTTTTCAGCCTCAACCTCTATCTTAATATGAAGATTCTTAAGAAGAAGAGGAGATGAGAATGAATAATATAAAGAAGAAAGTGATAACACTTATGGACATATAGTAAAAGAGGTATGTATTACTTTCCATAACAGAGTTTATGCTTAGAAAATTATAAAAACAAGAATAAAACACAGAAATAAAAAAAGTAATAAATTATAAATGACACTACTTTGTTGTTTTGTAAAATTATTTAAATTAATTGTGAATAGTTTTACAAAAATAAAAAGTTAGTATGGAAAAACTACTTTATCCATTATATTAATCCAAAGAGTAATCTTTAGAATAGTATATACTAATGTTACTAGTAATTCAGATGTTTTAAATAATGCTGTTGTGTATAATATAGTAAATATTAAATTGAAGAGATTAAATTTAACATTTTTTTCTTTTTAATATTGCAAATATAGGGAAAAATTATTAAAAAGTATTATAAAAAAATTAAAGATATAATAAGAAAAAAATAATAAGTCAACATAAAAAAATTCCTGAAAAATATTATTAAATCATGCCTGTTAAGCTTTTACTTGATAAATTTGTTTTATAATATTACATATAGAAATAAATAATAAAATCATTATTGGAATATGATAGTATATAATTTCAAAATAATCTTTCATAATACGCTCCCAAAAATAAGTGTTAATTAGATTTCTAACATTTAATAATAGGAATATCAACTGAATTTAGTGTATGAAACTAGATTGGTAAATTAAGAAAAATATCTTTATAGGAATAAAAAGTGACTATTCAGGAAAAATTTTATAAAAGTATAAACAGTATAATGTATAATGGTTATAAGAAAAATGAATGTTATTAAAAATTAAATAGGAGTAGTAGGAAATGATAAATAATGAAAAAAATTAAAAAGAATAGGTTTTGTATTAATTGGAATTGCTAATTTTATATTATTACCGTTTATCTTAATGTATTTTCTCAGGAAGATGACTTGGTATGGAATTTTATACTTTTTGCGATGAGTGGTTTCTTTTACTTTTGGTGATTGTTTCAGGGCATAGAAGATATATAGTACCAAGAATAATAGAAAGGCATATTATCCCACGGAATAGAAAAAGTTATTATACTATATCTCTAATTTCAGGAGTAATAGCTGTTATATTATTTGTAGTTTTTAGTAATTAAAAAAATCTGATTTTGATGAGATTATTGCATTAGTTGGTACTGTTTGGGTTGTTTGGATTATTATAATAATTTATTTAAGAGAAACAAGATACTTTAAATTATGGTAAGGTAAGTGATTGTAAAATAAAAATATTAAGTGATAGATATATTTTAAAATTGGAGGAATAAACTATGTTTAGAAGTAAGTATTTTTGCAATGGTTTCTTGGTTATTTACTATTATTTTTATAGGACTAAAGATTTCTGGGTCAGAGTATCCTAGTATTCAGATAATAGTAGTTTCTTGTATAATCTCTATAGAGAGAACAGTAGGATATTTTATAAATAAGTATAGAGATAATTTAAAGGAGTAATCTCAGTGTACTTAAAAAGAACATCATTTTAAGTATAAAAATTTGCTAATTCAGGTAATTAGTTATATACTTTGATAACGTTTTATGTTATAATTAGTGAAAGGAAAATCCTTTAATTTTATAGAAGGAGGGTTTTATTATGAAACCATTTAAAAGAACAGTAGAAAAAGTTTTTAGCATGGATTGCTAATGTTATCTTAATAGTATTAACGGGATTTCTAGCGTATGGATCATTCTTTAAAGTTTCAGTTTTAAAAGATAATCAAGAATTTTTTTAAAATCTTTTTAAAAGATGAACTTGCTAAAAATCCTAATGGGGTAAATTTATCGGCTGAGCAACTTCTTGATTATACGATTCAAGGACTTAAGATGTATTCAGTTCTATTAATTGTATTAGTTGTGGTAGCATTATTAGCATCATTCTTAATGAAAAAAACGTATTTTTATCAGGGATACTTTTCTTATTATTAGCAATAGTAGTAGCTGTTGGAACAGTAGGAGTATTAATACCTGTATATTTATTATACTCATCGTAGCAATTATGCTATTCGTTAGAAAAAGAAAAACCCTGAGGAATATCAAGAAACAGTTAATTATTTGTAAGGATAAAATTAAGGAGAATTTCTATGGTAGGTAATATTTTAGTTTTTTTGTCAATTGTTTATAGTTTTATATAGTTTTTATATAAACTTTAAAAAAATTCGGAGTATATGAAACAATCTAATATGGTTAATAGTATAATTTGTTATGTATCTCTAGGTATAATTAGCAATAATATTGATAATGTCTCTACTAAAGCAATTCTTACATTAGTAATGTTTTTTTAATGTTAATAGGCGAATTTAATACTATAAAAAAATATTAAGAAATAATGATACAGAAATAGTTGCAGAAAAATATAGATATTTATTCTGATTAATCGTATAGAAACATTATACAAAAAGTATATAATTTAGAGTAATTTTAAAATTATGATTTTCTTAGAGTCATAATTTTAAGATTACTCTTTTTATTATCTTAATGAATATTTAATATATAAAATTTTTTTATGTGAAATTTAGTTAATCAAATTTTAATTAATGACGATATTGTGGTATAATTTATAAAGATAAATAATGAAGGACTTACTATGGAAAAAAATATAATTATAATGAAAGATTAATAGAAAAAAATTAAATATTACTTCTTTTATAGAAAAATATAATTTTGATAATGAATTATATAATACAGCAATTTTTTTGTGCACTTAGTTCAATTGAGAGCCACAAATTAGAAGGTGATAGTATTGAATCAAAAATCACTTTTACTTGGTGATTATTTTTAGCTTTGAGTATTATAGTTTATTGATAGGTAGTTTAGATAAGTTGACTATCCTCACAGAAACTATGCAGAATGGATACTTACAGCTAATTGCTAAAGAGATTAGTGTGAATGAATTTTTTTCTAAGTGTTATAAAGACTTGGTTTAACTTCTATAATGTTGAATTTCAAGAGTCTGATATTAAAATGGTAAACCTTTTGTTTAAGTTAATGGAGAATAGAATGTTAAAAACAGTATGATACGTTGCTACACGAGGTATTAGAAGATATTTTTCGAAATTACTAGAAGTAATGATGAACAATTAGATGAGATTGTAAAAAGTATTTTCTAAAATGGAGGTAAGAGGGTTAGAGTACTTCTTTTACTAATGTGTGCTAAATTAGGAAATTTTTGAACTAAATAAAAAAAGACATTATTAGAATGGCTAGTATAGTTGAAATCATTCATACTGCTAGTTTAATTCATGATGATATTATAGATAATGCTGATACTAGACGAGGCAGTGTTACGATGAATAAAAGAATATAGTAATGAGTTTGCTCTTCGCGTAGGGGGATTATTTATTTTCTGTAGTTTTTAAAAGAAGTGGCTAAGTTTGAAAATGAAAAAAATACATTTATATTTAGCACAAACACTTAAAGAATTATGTATTGGCGAACTTATTCAAGCGGATGGCTTATATGATATTAAAAACTAGAAAACTAGATTATCTTAAAAATCAAGAGAAAGACTGCGATATTAATAGCTTTTGCTTGTGTAGCAGGGAGTATAGTCGCGGATGCTTCTAATGAAGATATAAGAAGTGCTTTTTCATACGGTTATTATTTGGGGATGAGTTATCAGATAATTGATGACTATCTTGATTTCGTAGGAGGAGCACAAAAATCTTGGTAAAGAAGTCGGACAGGACTTAATGAACGGTAATATTACATTACCAGCTTTTATTAGCTAAGGAAGAAAAACCAGAGCTATTTTATAATTTTACAAAAAGAAACAAAAAAGTGAAGAAAAAGAAAAAAATTATAAATTATATAAAAACAACGATAAAGTTTTATCAGAAACATTGGCTGTAAGTAGACGATATTTAGAAAAAAGCTCAGGAGAGTATCGATAATATTGATTCTACTGTAAAAACTGAATTGACATTTATTATGAATAAGTTAGCAAGGAGAGAAAAATTAGATGGATATACAACAATTTTTTTAGAGGAATTAAAAAGATATAGATTTTTTTCCGCATTAGATAGAGAGCAACAAGAGGAGTTTCGTACAATACTTTTTAGATAATGGATTATTTGATGAGTGTTTAGAATTGTCTAGAATTATTTATGAACAAAATAGAGAAGACGATACTGCAATTGAAGGGTATGTTCACAATCTTCTATATCTAGATAAGAAGGATGATGCTTTAGTAGTATTATACAATTCTCCAAAAACACCTTCAATTTTATATCAAGAAGGTCTAATATATTTAGAAGATGAATTATATGAAATTGCTGAAGAAAAGTTCTTAGCTGCAAGAGCCGGAACAGATTTTGATGAGGCTATTCGTGCAATTGATAAAGAGTTAGTAGGGATTTATTTATCAACAGGAAGAGAAGATAAAGCTAGAAACTTAAGTGAGAGAATTTTCTATGAAGAACCATCTTTAGAAAATTTCCAAACAGCATTTGACAATTTATATGCTTTAGGATTATTTGAAGAGGCTATTGACTTCTATAATCAAAAATGGAAGAGGGTATGAGGATGCAGGAATTCTGTTCTCATTAGCATTCGCTTATAATCAAATTCAGAATTTAGAAAAAAATCAAAAATGCACTTATTAAAAACTATCGCAATCGATCCTGATTTCACTGAAGCATACTTACACTTAGGACATATGTCAAAAAGGTGACGAAGCTAAGAGATATTTAGAAAAATATATTGAGTTACAAAGGAATGGCTATCAGCGGTTACCTGCACCTGATTTCATTATATAAAGATGATCAACAATATGACAATATCCGTACTTTAATGCAAGAAGTATTAACAGCACAAGGTATCTCAGAAGAAACATTATTCATTGCTATAAATGCACTTAAATCATTATATGAGTATGAGAAAAATCTATGATTTATATAATGGAAACTCATTAATAAAAAGATGATCCAATTCTTTTTAGGTGCAGCTTTAAATGCTCTATCAGAAGAGGAAGATTATATTGACTTTGTTGAAGAAGAAGTCGTTACATATTTTGATGTTCTACACGATGATCCAACATATGTAGAAACTCTAAGAAATGTTTATGACTTAACAGGAAGCCCAAGAGTACTTGATATAATCAATCATTTTGAACATCACCACGGACCACATGGACATCATTAATACAATGAAAAATATATTAAGAATAGGAGGTGCTAGTTATGGATTATAGTTTTAAAGATATTTATTCGCCAGCCAAGTCGGTAGTCGAAACAGATAGTTATGTAATTTATCAAACATTAAAATCAAAAATTATATTTTTAGTGGAAATTATCTATTAATGAAAAAGAACCTACCACTGTAGATGAGCTTGAATATTATATTTCCTCTTGTAGAAATTTCTTTAGAGATAAAGGTGTCAATTTTATTCATTTAGCAGCAATGGAAAAATGTTACATTATCGAGAAAAACTAAAGAGATATTTGAAAAAAAGGAAAGTTTTAGTGAAATTAACCTGAATTTATATTATTTAAACACTAGAAATTTTGTAGAACAAGAGCCAAGTGATTTTTCAGTCGAATATCTACAAAAATTGATTTGAATAGATATTTAAAAATTTCAATATAAAATAGATATTGAAGCTAGTAATGAAGAATGGGCTGAGCATAATCAGACTTTACTTTATGAAAAATATTAGATCTGAAAGTATTAAACAGCTTGTAGCTAAAGATGGTGAAAAAGATTGTTGGATCTGCTAATATTATTGTGAAAAATAATTTCTTTGAAATCGATAATCTATATATAGCACCAGAATATAGAAATCGTGGAATTGCTAAGCACATTATTAACTTTGCAATAAACAATGAAAGAAAAGAAAAATGTTATTTTGGTAGTTGATGCCAATGATACTCCAAAAATATATGTATGAAAAGTATGGGTTTTTTTCAAAAATATCTGAGCAAGATTTTTATTTGAAAACCAATGTGTAAATTAAAGAAGGGTAATTCAGATGTATATTGAGTTACTCTTTTAATAATTAAAAATAAATTAAAAAAAGTTCAATAATTTTCATAATAATTTAAGAATGTAATTTATAATTGTAGGGATGAAATTAGTTTTTATAATTATTTTTTTGTGATATTATTGTTAAAAAGTTTGATATGTAGTAAACTATTATAAGAATACTAATAGATAAAGGATGTGAGTAAAGTAGTGAAGAGAGCTTGGAAAAAGATTTTTAAAGTTTATAATTGAATCAACGGCAGTGGTTTTAGTTATTTACGGAGTATTTTCAGCAGGAGCACATATAAAGGCTAAGAAAGATGCCATTAAGCAGCAGGAACTTGCTCAACAAGAAGCTCAGAAAGAAGAAAATAAACAAGAAGAGCCAGTGATTGAGAATAAAAAAAGCTTAGTGAAATCGAGTTAAATGAAGCTATGGAAAAATCTAATTGAGCAGTATAAAGGAAACAATGAGATAGGTATTGTCTATAAAAAAACTTTGCTACAGGATACAGATATGCGCAAGAAGATAAGCATTACTTTTACAGCAGCTAGTACGGTTAAAGTGATATACGCAATGAAGATATATGATCGAATAAGAAATGGTGAAATTTCAAAAAAATGCAGATATAGCTTACAATGAAAAATTCTTTGAAGAAGGTAACGGGCAAATAACTAATAGTCCAAAGAAAGATAGTTACAAACTAGAATACGTAATACAAAAATATGATTCAATATTCCGATAATACGGCTACAAATATGTTGGTAGGTAATAGTGCGACAGCAGCTGATTTAGTAGTTAAATATGTTGCTAGTCTTGAGAGAGATTACCACAAGAAGAAGCCCAAAATAATAAAAATTACTCCGGCTATGATGGAGTTGGTTTGGACGAAGTTATATAAAGAACGTGATAAATATCCTGAACTAATAAAAATACCTTGAGGATTCTGAAGACGGAGAATGGATTAAAGACGGAATATCAAATAAAAAAGTAGCAAGTAAGTATGGTGCGATAGATACAAACTATCATGATACGGCAATTGTTTTTGGTGATAAGGATTATATGTTATTAATATATACTAATAATCTAAGTAAATCTAGACAAAGTATAAAAATATAGCTAAGAAAAATTGATGAAATCACAAATAATAATATGTAAAAAAACATATGATATGAAAAATCAATTGTTAATATATGAAAGAATGATAGCGTAGTGGTTAAATAACTACTATGCTATTATTTTTATTTTAAATATAAGAAATAGATGTATAAATTAAAGTGAAGTAATATGATTTTTCTATGTAATTTACCCTTATTTCTTTATTATTTTCAATTTTCATGCTATAATTAACAGGTTATATAAATAAGACAGTATATAAAATTGGATAAATTAAGGAGAATTAAATGACAACATTTGAAGAATTAGGGGTTAGTCAAGAGACGGTTCAATCACTAAGAAACATGAATTTCATATCTCCAACTGGTATTCAAACAGAAACAATTCCATATGTTTTTATCAGGAATTGATATTTTAGCGCAAGCACAAACAGGATCAGGAAAGACAGGTGCATTTGGAATACCGTTAGTAGATACAGTAAGGAAGAGTGATCAATTACAGTCATTAATCCTTGCCCCAACTAGAGAATTAGCTCAACAAGTAGGTGAACAGCTTCGCCTTATGTCAAGAGCAAAAAGGATTAAAAAGTCAGTATCGTATTTGGTGGAACAAGTATTGAAAGACAAATTCAAGATTTGAAAAAAACGCCCACAAATTATAGTAGGGACACCAGGACGTGTAATTGACCATATTAATAGAAGAACGATAAAAATTAGAAACATTAACACATTTAGTATTAGATGAAGCAGACGAAATGCTAAATATGGGATTCATCGAAGATGTTAGATTTATTTTATCGAAGATAACTTCAAGACATCAAACACTGTTGTTCTCTGCAACAATGCCAAAAAACAATTATGGAACTTTCTAAAGAATTTATGAAAGATTATAAACTTATTAAAACAATAAGTGATGAAGATCTTAAGCCAGATATTACAGAATATGCAACTATTGCTAGAGAAAATGAAAAAAATTAGAAACTTTAATTGGATTTTTAGATGTTCAAAATCCAAATTTAGCTATTATATTTGGAAGAACTAAGCGTCGTGTTGACGAATTAGCAAGTGCTCTAATTGCCAAAGGATATTTAGCAGAAGGTTTACACGGAGATATTACTCAATCAAAACGATTAGAAATTTTACGTAAATTCAAAAAAATAATTCATTACAAATTCTTGTTGCAACTGATGTTGCAGCACGTGGTATTGATATTAGTGATGTTACACATGTTTATAACTTCGATATTCCACAAGATGTAGAAAGTTACACGCACAGAATTGGAAGAACTGGTAGAGCAGGAAAAATCAGGAGTAGCAATAACATTCTTAAATCCTGTGGAAAATGCCGTATCTAAAAAGATATTGAAAACTCTCGTGGTGAGCGAATGAAAATGCTAAGACCTTACTCTCAAGATGAAGTGAAAAAGCACGTCACAATAGATTATTTGATGAAGTAATTTCAGAAATGGATAAAAACCATGTTGAGTTTAATAGTCTAGCCAATAAACTTTTAGCTGAAACAAATGCTGAGAAAAATTATTACTATATTATTAAGTAAATTAATAAATGATAAAAAGAAGTTGATGTGGAATTATCATTTGAAAAACCACTTCCACGTAGACAAGATAAAGGTAAACGTTCTAATAGAGGGAATGATAGACGTCGCAGATCTGATAACAGAGACAAAAAGAAATAGAAATGAGCGCCGTGGTACTGATAAAAAAATTCTTTTGACAAAAAGGTCGTAGAATGCAAAATAAATAGGTATATATATAAGGTGTTAGCATGCTTTGCTAACATCTTTTTTTCTTTAGGGAAATACCTGTACACTTTTGTTTAATTTTTACTGGAGTAATTTAATTGTTTAATGTATAATGATTAATGAATACTTTATAAAAAGTAAATAGGGAATAAACCAAGAGTTTTAAATTTAAAAAGAGATTATCTGAGGATTTATAGACTTAGAGGTTTACTGATGACTAAATTTGCTTTTATAAGAATTTGATGGTTATTTAGTAAGTTTACGGTCGATGCGACTTGATAAAAATCAATTTCTTCGAAATTGTGATTTCGAGCCACTTTAAAAATAATATTTTTTTAAAATATTATTGAAGAAATATATTAAGGAGGGAATAAAGTAATGAAGAAATTAGGTATTCTTCTTGGAATACTTTGTATGTTGGTATGCACATTTTTATTATTTTTGGAGATACAGCATACAATAAATGGCAAGAATATAATTTTCAATCAGATGTGAAAAATTGTTGAAGATGGGGACAAATCAGAATTAGCTAAAAACAGTACTGTTAAGTCTGGTTGGATAGGTGATAAATATGTGAAAGTATATTATCCAAATTCAAACATCGAGCAAACTAATGAGATTAAAGAACGCTTAGATGATGAGACCAAAAGGGCTAATAGAGGAAATTTAAACTTTGATAAAGATATTAAAGAGATAGCATTTTACGGAGTTGTAGAAAAAGAATCAAATTTTTGCAGCGGTAAAAAGAAGTAAGTGCAAAAGAAAGTATCACATAAAGTAGAATCAAGGAAAGTTGAATCTGCTAGTGAATCAATGGTTTCAAGTATTTATTTAGATAAAGATAATAAAGAATTTACATTATCTAGCTTATTTAGTTCACCAGATGAGGCTAAACAGAAATTTTTTTATCAAAAATAAAACAACAATTAGCTGTAAAAAGGATTATCAGAAGAAGATATTAATGCTATCATTATTAAACTTCGTAATCAAGATATGGCTACATGGAAATTCACATATGACGAAGCTAAATTTAAAAATAGCGGTTGATGAAAATAAATCAGGGCTTAAGTCAGTAGATATCCCAGTAAATGATTTATATAAATATATTGATGGAACATATCTAAAAAGCTGAAGATTTAGCAAAAATATAATGAATATATTAAGAAAAAGAAGTAGGAAGGCAGTTGCTTTAACATTTGATGACGGTCCGAATCCAAATACTACACCAGTAGCTCTAGAATTGCTGAAAAAAATATAATGCAAAAAGCTACATTCTTTATGGTTGGACGTTCAGTTGCTGGAAATGAAGACATTATTAAGCAGGTTGTGGCAGAAGGTCATCAAATTGGTAACCACTCTTGGAGTCATCCATTACTAACGAAAAATTAGTTTAGAAGAAGCTAAGAGCCAGATAAATGATACTACTGAAGCTTTGAAAAGGCGAGTGGTCAAGATGTTCACATTATGAGACCACCATATGGAGGAATAAATTCTACTATTCAAGCGGCAGTAGATCAGTCATTTATATTATGGAATATTGATACTCTAGATTGGAAGAATAGAAATACTGCTTCTATTATGAGAGAGGTTAGAAAAAAACTCAACCAGGATCAATAATTTTAATGCATGATATTCACCAAACATCAATTGATGCTTTACCTACAGTACTTCAATATTTAACAGAACAAGGATTTTGAATTGGTAACAGTTGAAGAACTTATGGGAGATCAGTTAGAACTGCATCAAAAATATACAAATAGAGAATAGAGTAATAAGAAAGTTCAGTGAATAAGTTCATTGAGCTTTTCTTTATTCTTAATGAAAAGTACTTTAGGACTAGATTATTTATTTTTGGCTGTTATGATGTAGAATAGAATTAAGAAGAAAAATTAGTAAATTTTTGCGAGGTTTTATTTATGAGAGTTGAAATAGTTTCTGTTGGAACAGAATTATTATTAGGTGATATAGTAAATACTAATACAGCATATTTATCAAAAAGAACTAGCAGCACTTGGATTAGCAGTCTTTAGACAAACTACAGTAGGAGATAATCGAGAAAGATTACTTAAAAACTTTAGATATTGCATTTTCAGAAAATGATACGGTTATAATAACTGGAGGCTTAGGGCCAACGGATGATGATATCACTAAAGAATGTGCAGCTGAATATTTTGGTCGTGATTTCTATTTCCATGAATATTCATGGGTAAAAAAATACTGAGAGATTAACAAGATCAGGTAGAAATGTAATAACAGATAATAATAAAAACAAGCTATGATTCCTGAAGGTGCTATAGTATTAGAGAATTTTTGTGGTACAGCACCAGGTATAATTATTGAAGAAAAATAATAAACGTGTTATATTAATGCCAGGACCACCAAGAGAAATGCGTGATATGTTTTGAAAAAGGTGTCAAACCCTATTTAGAGAAATATAGTAAGAAAAATTTATTTCTAAATATGTTAGGGTTTTTATGGTATTGGAGAATCATTGTTAGAGACGAAAAATTAAAGACATAATGGATAGACAAACTAATCCAACATTAGCATTATACGCAAAAAACAGGAGAAGTTCTACTAAGAATTACAGCAAGTTCAGAAAAATAAAATTGAATGTGAAGAAATGATAAATCGCCAACTAGAAGAAATAGAAAGAAGAGAAGGGGTTGGTGAGTATATTTATTTTGGTTGGAGATGAAAATATCTCAAGTTCACAAACGGAATTGAATACTGTAGTAGCTAATCTTCTTATTGAAAAATAATTATACTATTTCCATTGCTGAGTCTCTAACTGGAGGTGAAATAGTCTCTATGTTAGTAGAAAAAAAGTGGAATTTCAGATTCTTTTTACTAGAAGGTATAGTTTGTTATTCTAATAGGTCTAAAATTACTACACTAGGAGTAAAAGAAGAAACTCTAGAGAAGTTTGGAGCTGTAAGTGAAGAGGTTGCTTGTGAGATGGCTCTAGGAGTAGCGAAACGATTAAATAGTGATTTTTGCTGTTGCAACAACTGGTATAGCAGGACCAAATAGTGATGAAAGTGGAAAACCTGTTGGATTAGTTTATATAGCTGTATATGCTCAGGGAGAAGTTACTGTAAAAGAATGTTTATTCGTTGGTGATAGGGACTTAATCCGCTTTAGAGCAAGCGTAGAAGCACTTGATGAGGTTAGAAAAAAATATTTTGAGAAAACTATAGTTTTTGCTTGAAAAAGTTAAACTATTATGTATAATTATGATAATAAAAAGATATTTAAGGAGATTAATTATGTATACAATGAATTTATCTAGTTTGAGTCGCCGGATCCCAGGTACGGGCAAGATGATGAATATTCCCAGGACTTCAATACTGAAATAGACTATGAAGATGAGATTTTATCAGATTATGCTGATGAAAAGCTATAACGAAGTAGAGTTTTCTGTTCCAGATGAGGAATTCTTAGATTACTCTAATGAAATGTTCCTATATAAGGAGTATTCGTACGATTTTGCGGATGATAACGAATATGATGAAGTTAGTATATCTAATGATCAAATAATGTTAGAAAATACAAGCGAAGCTTAAAATATAAAAATAACATTAATAAAAAACAGACCTATAAGTGATACGCTTATAGGTCAATTTTGTGATATTTAAATAAAAATTCTTATATGAGAAATTAAATAATAATATCTTGCGGAAATATTATATTATTTAATTTTTATTTTAATGACATTATGTATAATTGTTTTTACTGAATATGATATAATAGAGATTAGAAAGAAAGGAGGAGAAATGTTGAAATATTGTAAAATTATAAGTTTTTGGACTATTGTGTTTTGGTTTAACTATAACTACTAGTACTGAAATAAAAAGCAGATTATTTTACAGATTATAATACAACTGTAATGGATACAGTACTAAGGGATAATATATTTAATTTTGATTTATTCTCTAGAAGTAGAAGTTACTCTCTTCCTGTTATAAAAAAATAATCTAATTCAGAGTAATATGGAAGAATTGGAGTATAGTGCAGAATTATTAAGTTATAAAAAGAATTCATATAATTATCTAATTTTCTATTCACTTGATAATAATAATATTCCAAATGAAATCTTTAGAATACAATTAAAAAAATAGTGGTGCTGGTAAAATAGTTGATAAAAGTTTACTAAAAACTTTTTGTACCGAATAGTAGAATAATAATGAATGTTATGAGTTATGAAATTGATAATAAAGGAAATATAGAGAATCTTGAATATTCTAAATCAAGTCAAATATATTTTACTAAAAAGAATATCAATCTAGTTGTAACAGAAGGAAAAAAGAGGTAGTAAATAGAACGATTGAATTAAGAAATTCCCCTAAGGATGATAAGGTCTCAGTTTTACCATATGAAATAGAGCAGTATTATCGTCCTGATAAGTACTACAGTTATACTAAAGCAAAGATAGTAGTAGATGGTAAGGAAACAAGCTTGGAAAAATTTAGAAGTACCATATTTAGCGAAAAATAGAAGTACAATTAACTCAGGATAAAGATTACTGGAATAATGTAAAAATAGAATATCCTTCGGTATTTAAGAAGAATAATAAAGAGTTTTTAATAAAAACAGGGAGTATCGTTTGGTAACTTCATTAAAGAAAATGAAATTAAAGATATAACTAGTAATGATTCAAGTTATGATTTTTCTGGTTATTATTTAGATGACAAGGAAGTTTCAAATTCTCAAGTATTAGGAAATAATATAAAAAATTGAAGCAAAAATATAATACAAAAAAATATTATTGGATAACGGTATTACTAAGAAAAGAAGTGACGTTGCTAACCGGTCAGAAACTAAGTGAAATAGATACTAAGTTCTTTGATAGAGAAAAAAATATCATGTTGATAGCTATACTATTTTTAAATGCAAAAGATAATTCTAAAATTAATGAAATTAAGGATTTATCTGAAGTTAGTATCGATAATAGTATTATAGTAAAAAGCAAATTATAAAGAAAAATACTAATACTATTAAAATTCGTCAAGATGATTACAATAAACGTTTTGGTAAGGTTGATGATAGTATAAAAGACAAGGATATAGAGTGGCCTGAAACTAAAAATAGGGGAGTTATTAGCAGAACTTCGTAAAAAATTAAACCGAGTTCAGGTTATGAGGTATTATTTAGATCCAATAAGAAAGTAATCAGCGATGATGATTATATTACAGCAGAGACAGTTTTAGAGATTTACTTTAAAAAGTGGATAGTGAGTGGGTTACTGTTAAGTTTGTAGGACGAGGTATTGATAAATTCTTATCTGATGGTCAAGAGGTACTAGTAGGATCTAGAATAGATAGTATGATTAATTTACCGACGGCTACTGGAGTTACAGAGCAGGAGTTCTTAGGTTGGCAGGCAAATAGCGATTATTTAATGGCTGGTGAAAAACTCAGAAAATATTAGAGTATCAAAAAAATAAACTATTACAAACTAATGAATTAGGTGCTGTAGTTACAGAAAAAGGAAAGATATTGAATTTACTGCAGTATATAGAAAGTTATTTAATGTAGAATTTGAAAAAACTTTTGAAGGAAATATTAATCTTTCTAAAAGGTACATCTAATATTTTAAGAGTTGATGAATTTAATAATATTGGGAGATGCTACAAAAAAATAATAAAAATAATAGTAGCACCTAAATCAGGTTACTCATTATCTCATTTTATTGCAAAACAAAAACAGTAAAAGTAAATATGGGTAAAGGAACAAAAAGAGATTTTTGTAGGTCAAAAATTGAAGAAAAATGATCTTTATAATATAGTTCCTACATCAGATTTAAAAATCACTCCGGTGTTTAAATTAAGTGTAATTCCGTCAACACTAGAAGAAATGATAGAAAACAATAAGATAAAAACTGTTGATGATGCATTAGATTTAAAAATTTGAATCAACTGAAAATATTAAAAATATTAGGACCGCTTTATTATTTAAGGTAGTGTAAAAAGGCTTAGCAAAATGCTGAGCCTTTTTATAGTTTAATTAGATTTTTCTCTAAAAATTGTTCTACTTCTTTTTGTGTTTTAGCAAGTCTTGATACAAAACGACTAACTTCAACATTGTTTTTTTGTAACCTACAAAAGAAGGGATACCAAAAAAATATCAAGAGCTTGTGCTATTTCTGGAAAAATCATCACGATTAACGTAGACAAATTTTATTTCAGGAAACTTGTTCATCGTTTCTTCTAAATAACGATCAAGCATGATGCAATCAGGGCACCATGTTGCAGAAAAATACAAAAAAACAATTTTTTTCATTTTCCTCTTTTAAAGTTTTAAATTGTTCTATAGAGTTTAATTTTTTTCTATATAGTTAAACATATAATCACCCTCATTTATGGGAAAAATTATATCATAAAAAGAAGTATTTATCATTAACAATGCTTTGAAAGGTTTAAGTGGAAAATATTGGAAAGTTTTTGAAAAATCATTGATAATAAGATGATTTTTCAATTTTTGATTACAAATGTAAAGCATATCTATTGAATTAAATTATTAAATGTTGCATAATATGAAATATAGAGATTAAGTTTAACTTATGAAAAGTTAAGGAAATACTAATCTTTAGTTGATAAAAGCTATACTATATTATAGAGGTGAAAAACATGGCAAAAACATTATGATTATATTGCAATTGGTGGAGGAAGCGGTGGAATAGCTTCAATTAACCGAGCTGCAATGTACGGTGTAAAAGGATTGTTAATTGAAGGAAATGAACTAGGAGGAACATGTGTAAACGTTGGATGTGTTCCTAAGAAAGTTATGTGGCATGCGTCACAAATATCTGAAAAGTTTAAAACTATATGCAAATGATTATGGATTTAATTTTGGAGATGTAGAATTTGATTTCTCAAAAATTAGTAGGTAATCGTTCTGCATATATCGATAGAATTCATGGTTCTTATGAACGTGGATTAAACAATAATAAAAGTGGATCTAGTAAGAGGATATGCTAAATTTGTAAATAAAAATACAGTTGAAGTTAATGGTGAACAATATACAGCTGATCACATACTAATAGCGACTGGTGGACAACCAACTATCCCTAATGTTGAAGGTGCTGAGTTTGGTGTTACTTCTAATGAAGTATTTGCACTTAAACAATTACCAAAACGTATTGCTGTAGTTGGTGCAGGATATATCGCTGTTGAACTTGCTGGTGTATTCAACGGATTAGGTGTTGATACTCACTTATTTGTACGTCGTGATCGTCCGCTAAGAACTTTTTGATAAAGATATAGTAGATACTTTAGTAAAAAGTTATTAATGAAGAAGGTCCAACTCTTCACACAAATGCTATTCCTAAAAAAGTTGTAAAAAAATGCTGATGATAGTGTTACTCTAGTGCTTGAAGATGGACGTGAAACTACAGTTGACTTATTAATCTGGGCAATCGGTAGAAAACCATTATCTGAGAATCTTAACTTAGAAGCTGCAGGTGTAGAAGTAGATGAACGTGGATTTATTCCAACAGACAAATACCAAAACACTAATGTAGAAGGAATCTATGCAGTTGGTGATGTAACAGGTAGATTAGCTCTAACTCCAGTTGCTGTTGCGGCAGGACGTAGATTATCAGAAAGATTATTTAATAATAAACCTGAAGAGCACTTAGACTACACTAATGTTGCTACAGTAGTATTCTCACACCCAGCGATTGGTTCTATTGGATATACAGAAGAGCAAGCTATTAAAAGAGTTTGGTGAAGAAAATATTAAAGTTTATAAATCATCATTCACTCCAATGTATTCTGCAATAACTAGTCACAGACAACCATGCTTTATGAAACTAGTAACTCTTGGGGAAGATGAGAAAGTTATTGGATTACACGGAATTGGATATGGTGTTGATGAAATGATTCAAGGTTTTGCTGTAGCTATTAAAATGGGTGCAACAAAACGTGATTTTGATAACACAGTAGCAATTCACCCAACAGGTTCTGAAGAATTTGTAACAATGAGATAATTTTATAAAAAAATGATTGGCCTTTTCCTAGGTCAATCATTTTTCTTGATATCTCTATTTTTTTTATAGGAGTATTCTGAGGGTAGGAGGGATAATAATGATTTTAAAAACAATAGTTATTGGAATATTAACTGTGTCAATTGCAACAGGTTGTGTGAGATTCAGTAAAGAGGATAAAGAAACTAATGCTCCAAAAAGAATCTCCTTATAAAGTCTTTAGTGAATGGATTGGGAAGAAAGGGATAGATAGTATTAAAATTAACGCATCGAAAAACAATATCAAAATTTATTATCACGATAATGAGACGGTTTTAATACAAGGGAGATACAAAGGAAATTATAAGTATTTTTATAGATAATAATATTAAAAAAAGCCTGTTAAATAGAGGTCTAACAGGCTTATTTTTATATTGCGTAATATCTGCGCAAAGCTCATCTAACTTTTAGATCTGAGGTCAAGTTTCATATTAGCTGTGACATGAGTATATATGTTTAACGTTGTATTTATGTTGGAATGACCTAATCTTTCAGAGATAACCTTAATAGGTACTCCAGATTCAATTAAAAAGAGCGACATGAGTATGTCTGAATGTGTGAGTCGATACGTTTATTTTTAAATAGTAACTCAAATTGTTCATATTAGTATTGAATATAGTTTCATTAGCACTCATATAATTCATTAGAATATTCAACGTAAAATTATCGATTTCTATAGTACGAACACTTGATAATGTTTTTGGGTGCAGTGACTGATTCCAGAGGTGTGTTTTGTTTTGTTTACTCTTAAGGTTTTATTTTTTATGTCAATATCGTCTGGTGTCAAAGCTAACAATTCTCCTCCACGTAATCCAGTTAATAGTTGAACTGTTACAAAATCTTTAGTGATAGGGTGGGTGATTGATTCTAACACTTCTTGAATTTTATTAGTTTCTATATATTTAATTTTTCTTTCTCTTTAAATCTGTCTTCTTTAGACATTGTAAATTTTAAAAACGACATCAAAAAGATGGGCACGTGATAATTTTTAATAAATTTAAAAATACGTTAAATATATTTTTTAATCAGAATCACATGGTTTGGAGAGTATTTATCTCTATATTCGATTAGTTTCTTTTCGTATTCCAGTTTTTGTAATATCGCTAATATTTATGTTATCATCTAACAATTTTTAAACATATCTTATAAGAAGTCAGAGTGTTAATACTCACAGCGTTCTTTTTAATCTCCAAAAATTCCTTTTTTGTAATATCCGATTGTTTTTAATTCTATTTTATCTTCTAATTTTTCTCTAATTTTCTCTTGTAATTCCTCGTATGCTTCTTTTTTTCTGATGCACGGGTTTTTATTAGGGTTTAACAACAGTTATTCGTCTGTATTTTCCTTCTTTGTCCTTTATAACCTTCTGTGAATTGCCATTTCCCATTTGGTAATTGTCTTTTTGCATAACAAATACACATCCTTTCTTTTTAAAAATATTAAGATGTGTGTTATAATTAACTAAATGAGCGAGGTTCGCTCCACATCTTAAGTAGTTTTGAGAATCCTATTAATATATGACGATATATTAATGCTTGAAACGGACTTATGATTGACAAAAACTCTCACTATCTTGGCGGACGGGGAGTTTTTATTTTGTCTAAACTGGTCGAATTTGACTAGTTTAAAAAGAAAAAGAAGCCTTTTATCTAATGATATAAGACTTCTTCACGGTGGGCAAAGGCCCTCTAATCTAATATCATTATATCATATATTTAATTTTAAGTCTAATTTAAAATTATTCTTACCGTGTCGAATTCGATACGGTTTATTTTATTAAGTCTAGCTTGACTTGCGATTCTACATGGTTGTAAGTTTTGTTTTTCCATTCCATACATACATTGTAGAAGTAGGGTTAGAAACGTCAAATTTTGATTTTTGAGATACGTTAATTTCAAATGGTCTATAGTTAACTGTTTCTTCTGTACCTAAAAGCAATAATTGCTTTCTTTGTTGATTCATTGTATATGATCAATGATTTTTGATGATAAGCATCTCTTTTTCAACCCATTGCTTAATGAAAAGTGTTAAGTTTTTCATCAGTTAGCTTACTCCATTCATCAGCACTAAGTTTGATTATTCCATAGCTAACATATTTAATATCAGGATCTTTTCTATTTTCATATTTGATATTCTCAACAGACAATTTTCTCCTTAGGTTGAGTTTGTTCAGTTTTTGCTTTTTCTTCCTTTTTCCTCCTTACTAGAGCAACCGCTAATTAATATAGCCCCTGCTATAAGTGAATTTAATAATACTTTTCTTTTCATTTTGATATCTCCTTTAATTAATATATTCTAATCTTTTTCACAAATTCTGTAGTCTAGCTTATATGATTCTGAAATATATGTTAAATTATTGATTTCTTTTTATTTCCTCATCAGACACGATGAAATAGCTAGCAAATAAATCTGCTTCTATTTCCTGCCTTGATAGAGGTGTAGAGGTAACACGTCTTAGAAAATGAATATTAGAGCCCTGATGTAGTATATAGTGGCCTAATTCATGTGCTAGCGTGTACCTTTGTTCGTTTGAAGATAAATTGATATTGATGTGTATGCAGTGGTAAATGTTATCTTCTATTTCCAACGTATGATATAATCCTTTATTTTCTCCTAAGTCGGCAAATTGTACAATTATTCCTAATTCTTTTAATTATTCTCAATGGATCATTTGTTCCGTAAGTGTTAACGTAAGAAGTATAAATCTCTTTAATCGTCAATCTTAGATTCTTTGTGACGTGCCATAGCAATTCGGGCCGCTTGCTCGATAGATGCACGCACTAACTCCTTTGTTGTTTCGTCCATTGGTTCGCCCTTAAACATTAGGGTTTGTGTACTACTTAGATTATTCATTAAATCATCTACCATTATAGATATATCTCGATTTTCAGAAACTATATTACTTTTTCTTCAATCAAATCAGATTTTTCTATAGAAAAAGAAATCAGCTAATAATTGAATTTTAGACATTCTAGGAATTGCTATTCCTTGCGTCCACGTGTTAAAAAGTTTGTGGAGATACCTTTAATTCGTTTAGCTATTTCTCGTTGAGGTAAGTTACTATTAGCTACTAATCTTTTTAAGTTATTAGAAAAATTATTTTTTTCTTTTTGATTGTTGCTCATGTTATTCAACTCCTTTCTTATATTATATCAAATTTATTTTGAAATTCAATACAAAAAAGTAAAATGATTAAAGTATTGACATCAAATTAAATTTTATATATAATTAAATTCGTGAGGTTGGAAAAATCTCAGAATATATGGTGGTGATAAAGTGGCTAAATTAGAAATCTCAATTAGTGCCAGCTAGAGAAAACGTACAGTTAACTCAGCTAGAAGTAGCTAAGAAATTAGGGCGTTACAAAGCAAAACTATAGTGAATTGGGAGAAGTATAGACAAACCCCTTCTGTTAAACAAGCTAAGGAATTAAGTCTAATTTTTGAGATTCCTCTTGATAACATTAGGTTTTAATTTTTATCTATTATATCAAATTTAATTTGATATAAAAATTTAAGGAGGTGATTAAAATGAAATTTAATACATCTGAACAAGATGAAGCTTATGAGAAAACTTTTGGCTGAACGTAAATTTTGGGTTTATAAAAAAAGATTTATTTAGCAAGACTGAGATTACTGAATATATGCTTAATAAAATTGAACCTGAGATTATGAAATTGGATAATTCATATGATTTAATTCTGCAGAGTTAATCAACGTTTATATCATTATGCAAGAATAGAAATGTTTTTACATATTTATAATGATTCACAAGCGAAAGGAGCATAAAATGAATAACTTAAGAAAAAGAAAAATTCAACACATTATATCTTACATTAACAACTATTGCTATTTGCACATTCTTAATGACTGATATTGATTACACAAGAATTCTAGGAGTGTTGACAGAGTGTTACAACGTTAATTTTTACAATTTCGATGAACGTGGTAAGGAGATATTTGAAGACTATGAAGAAGAACAATAATAAAATTAGTGATTATTTCAGAAAAACTGGATGATAGAATTGAAGAATTAAAAATAAAAGCCAGCCGAACTAAGTTTGATAAGCGGTGTTCCAGCTCCGCTAATTTATAGTTTTAGATTTAAAATTAATTTATCACTAAAATTTGATTATGTGGTAATGTTGGCAAATGCATTAAATATAGATTTAAATGAAATGAAAGGGGCTTGTTAGATGAAAAGACATTTTAATTATGTAATACCGATTGTAGAGTGGGCAAATGAAAGAGGTTTAAATAAAAGCAGAATTTTTACCTATGCAACTTGAGAAATCAAGAGAAGAAAAATGCAGAATTGACTAAAGCTATCACTAAATACGAAAACGGAAATAAAAGATGCTTTTAATTGAAATTAAGGATGCTATAGGTGATGTATATGTGACTTTAGTAATTGCCGCTAGATTAAAAAGGAATGAGACCATATTTTACCTTCCATTCAATTCCATTATGGACTGACGATTTTTGGGATGATAAGGATAGAGCTGACATATCTTGGAGTTGTTATACTGAAGGCTTGAGAGATATGGACACATTAACGTATGTTGCTTTTTACTAAACAAGAAAGTGATTTTTAAACAAATACAGGATAGATTGTACCTGTATGTGAATTATTTAAATGATATTGCTATTAATTATAATCTGAATTTTTGTTGAATGTATAGAATATGCTTACAACACTATTTCAAAAGCGTACTGGGAAAATGATAGATGGTAATTTTGTTAAGGATGAGTAAGAGGGTGATTAGATGTGAAAAATAAAAGAAATAAAAATAGTCGTTTAAAAACAACGACTACTTACAAAAAATATTCAACTTTAAAAATAACACATTTAGGAGGAAAAAGCAAGTGACAAAAAGATAATATTAATAAACCTAATCCAAAACATTACAAAATTGAACTTTAAAAATATACCTGTAATTATCGATGGAAAAAGAGGTTGTTGTCGATAATTTACAGCTTGAAAATCAAAGACATATTTTTAAAAGATATAGTAAACGATGCTAATATGACTCATGAGCAAGCAGCATGGTACTGGAGCGTTGGTAAAAAGATATTTTAGATTGTGCAAAAACACGACGAACCAACAACCGATATTAAGAAGATAATTCAAGAATCAACATTCTTACTTTAGTTCTATTTTAGGTAAGGAATATAAGGCAAAAATTACTTGATGAAAAAGGTAATGACTTATTAAACGAAAAAAGAGAAAGGGTTTTTAAACGAAAAAGATATTGAACACATTCTTATTAACGGAAAAAGTGCCTGATCATTTAGTTAAAGATGCAATAGATATGTTAGGAGAAATAATTTATGGAGAATAAAAATAGTTTTAAATGAATTAAAAGATTTTTATAATGATGGATACATCTTTGAAGATATAGCACATTTTGTCGATACATTTGAAAACGAACATCCAGACTCAGAAGTAGGTAAAAGCTTACTTTGAATTGTTAGAAGATGATGAATTAGAAGTATTAGAAGAGTATATAAAAATACAGAAAACAAAGGAGATTAGGAGATGAAGAAAAATGAAGAATAAAACGATTTTTCAGACGAAATAGAGGATTTAAAATTCACAAGTAATAAAATGTCTGATTGTGTTGACTTCGGAGTGTTCGATTCATTAGAACGTAGAAAAAAATTAGAGAAGCACAAGATATATTTGACAACAAAGTATTAGAAATGGAGAAGTTTAAGAATGAGGAAGAATACTGGAGTTAATTTAACTCAAGCAATTAGAAATTATATATACACTAATCCTGGATGTAATAAGTATGATTTAGTTAACGATTTGAGGTTTTCCTATGACAAAAATGAGAATGCCTTTAAACAGATTAAAAATAATGGTGAAATTATAATCGAGGATGGTAAATATACCGCTTTAGAAAGTATAGCATTTTTAAAAGATTATAACCATTCTTCAGAAGAGTTCTCAAGAAGAGGATATTTAAAGAAATTAGTTGATGTTGTTATAGAAAATATTCAAGAATGTACAGATCATAATATTAAAAATTCAGTATATTCAAGAAGGTAGAAGATTATTAAAAAGATTTAAAATAGGAGATTAAAAAATGAAATTAATAGTAAATGCAAATGTGTTAATCACAAATAAGGAGGATATCCTTTTTATTAGATGAAATTATAGCAAGATATGGAAATGCGGTTGAGAATGTGGCAGTTAATGTGGAGGCTTTTAAAGATTCTCCTGTGCAACAAACTCAGTACCAACTCAACAGCCTGTGCAGACAGTACAAACAGTACCTGTACAAACACAAATTGTTCAGCAAACAGTACCAGTTCAACAAATGGTACCTGTACAAACACAAACTGTTCAGCAAACAGTACCAACTCAACAAACAGTACAAACTGTACAAACTGCAGTGCCTGTTACCGAAAAAAGCTTATACATTAGAAGACTTACAACGTGCATCAAGTACTTTAGTTCAAGCAGGTAAAGATTCAGCTTTTACAGGCTATTACAGGAATTTAACTCATTAGCCCTTACAACATTACCTGCTGAACAATACGGAGCTTTTGCACTAAGATTGCGAGAATTAGGAGCGGCTATCTAATGACTGAGATTAATCACAAAGAAAGGGCTCATGCAAAGCTTAGTGCTAGTGGTGCCAGTAGGGTGGGCCACCTGTCCTGGTAGCGTGCAAATGGAGGGAAGGTATTCCCGACACTGAGTCTGTTTATGCAAAGGAAGGTACATTGGCTCATGAATTAAGCGAACTTAAACTAAAGCACTATTTAGATTCTAAAGGATTTTGGTAAAAAGAAAAACTTAATGCCGCAGTTATAAAAGAAGATGAATTATATCAAGCTGAAATGGATGGCTTCACTGACAATTATGTTGATTTTATAAAAGAAAAACTTTAAGCTTTCCATCTAAAGCCTTATATAGAGATTGAAAAAAGAGTAGATTTTTCTAGTTGGGTTCCTGGAGGATTTGGGACTTGTGACTGTATTTTAATTCACGGAACTACACTTTCTATAATCGACTTGAAAATATGGAAAAAGGTGTTCCTGTCTCAGCTGAGAAAAAATGAACAATTAATCTTATATGCACTTGGAGCTTACATCGCTTTTAGCTTAATTTACGATATCAAAAAATTGAAATGAATATTGTTCAGCCACGATTAAATAACTATTCAAGTTGGGAAGTTGACCTAACAGAATTATTATGTGGGGCGATTATTTCAGCGTTCAATCAAGTAAGGCTCTAAGTGGTGATGGTGAATTAGTTCCATCGGCTAAGGCTTGTAAATTCTGTAAGGCCCGTGATATTTGTTCGGCCAGGGCGGAGAATAATTTATCTCTTGAATCAGAAATACACTTAAATCCTAATGAAATTCCTAGAGATAAGCTATTCGAATATATCTCACGAGGTGAAGACATAGCGAAGTGGGTTAACGATTTAAAAGCCCTATGCCTTGAATCTATGCTAACTGGTGAAGATGTTAAGGGACTAAAAGCAGTAGCTGGTAGAACTTCCCGCTCTTGGACTAATCAAGATGAGGCTCTTAAGAAACTAATTGATGGTGGTATTGATGAAGCTATAATTTTTGATAAAGTACCGTTGACTCTGGCCAAACTAGAAAAGGCCCTTGGAAAAAGAACAATTTACTAATTTAGTAGGTGATATGGTTGTCACAAGCACAGGCAAACCTACATTAGTATTTGAAAATGATAAAAGACCTGCGATTACTGATACAGTAAAAGCGACTAGTATTTTTAAACCAATAAATTAAAACAGAAATTAAGGAGATTTTAAAAATTATGACAAATGAAACAACAGCAGTAGTACAAAACGTGAGATTAAGTTATGTAAACGTATTTAAACCATACTCAAAATAATCCAGATTTACCACCTAAAATAGCACTACTATATTACTTCCAAAAAGTGATTTATCTAGCAAGCAAAGATTAGATGCAGCAATTCAAGCTGCAGCTCAAAAAGGATTAAATGAGAAATGGATCGGTGTAATGCCCCTGTGGTTGCTAATCCTATTCATGATGGTGACGGAGTGAAGCAAGATGGAACTCCTTTTGGAGATGAATGTAAAGGTTGCTGGGTATTTACAGCCAGTGCAAATGCAGATAGACAACCTCAAATTGTAGATCAAAAATGTTCAACCTATCTTAAATCAATCTGAAATTTATTCAGGAGTATATGCGAACGTAGCAATTAATGTTTTCCCTTACCTGCATACAGGGAAAAAGGTGTTGGATTCGGACTTACTCACATTCAAAAAGTTAGAGATGGTGAAGTCTTAGGGTGGTGCGCCAGTATCTGCAGATAAATTATTTACAGCGTTAGGTGGTGCATCAAATCCTAATCCATTCGCTAATCACAACAAAACACAACCTGTACAACAGTATCAACAACCTGTACAGCAGTATCAACAACCAACTCAACAAGGGTTCATTTGGTGTAGATCCATTAACTGGACTTCCACTTTAATATTATAAATTACTAAGAGTTAGCCCCCTAAATTTTTAGGAGGACTATATGCAACATTTAAGTATTGATATTGAAACACGAAGCAGTGAGAATATATCTAAATGTGGGGCTTACAAAATATGCTCAATCTGAAGACTTTTGAAATTTTTGCTATTCTCTTACAAAACTTAATGATTCGGAAGTTAAATTGGTAGATTTAAAAACAAGGTGAGAAAAATTCCTGGTGATATCATTGCTTTATTAAATAATCCAGACTGTATTAAGCACGCTTATAATGCTGCTTTTTGAGTGGTACTGCTTAATTAGGGCTGGATACAGAGACGAATATATCTCAGTGGAGGTGCACAATGATGCACGCTACTTATTTAGGATTGCCTGCTGGATTAGGAATGACTGGTAAGGCAATAGGTATTGCAGAAGATAAGAAAAAGCTGACAACTGGAAGTAGATTAATTCAATATTTCTCAGTACCTTGTAAACCTACTAAAAACTAACGGAGGTAGGACTTGGAATGATCCGCATCATGATTTAGAAGTGGAAACTATACTGTGAATATAATATGCAGGATGTAGAAGCAGAGTATGAAATTTATCAATATATAAAAACTTTTGAAGTTCCATCAAAAGAACAAAAACTTTGGGAGATGGATATTCTAATGAACGCTAACGGTGTAATGGTAGATAGAGCTCTTGTAAACGGTGTGCTTTCTATTGATTCTGAAAGTACTAATAATTTAACAGAGGAAGCTTTTTAAAATTACTGAACTTGAAAATCCAAATAGTGTTAGCCAACTTAAAAACTTGGGTTGAAAGTCAATTAGGTGAAGAACTTGATGGATTAACAAAAAGATGTTATTTCTGATTTGTTATCAAGAGATAATTTACCGTTGAAAGTTAAAAAGAGTTTTAGAGATAAGGCAGCAGTTAGGAAAAACCAGCGTCAGTAAATATTCTGCTATGGAAAATGCGATGTGTAAGGACGATAGAGTTCGAGGGCTGTTACAGTTTTACGGAGCTAACAGGACTGGTCGTTGGGCTGGTCGACTTGTGCAAGTTCAAAACTTACCTAGAAACTACATCGATACACTGGATACTGCTAGAAATTTTTGCAAAAAGCTGGTAATTATGAAGCGTTAAAACTTCATATGGTAATGTGCCTGACACTCTAAGCCAGCTAGTAAGAACAGCATTTATTGCTAGTAAGGATAAGTTTATAATAAGTGATTTTAGTGCTATTGAGCACGTGTAATTGCTAGCTAGCTGGTGAAGAGTGGGTCAATGAGTATTCGCAACACATGGTAAAATTTACGAAGCAACAGCAAGTCAAATGTTTAATGTTTCGATTGATAAAATCTCAAAAGGTAATCCAGAGTATAGCTTAAGGCAACGTGGTAAAGTTGCAACATTAGCGATTAGGCTATCAAGGTGGTGAATCAGCTTTAATAGCAATGGGGGCTGATAGAATGGGCCTTACAAGTGAAGAACTTACTGATATTAAAGTTCGTTGGAGAGAAGCTAATAAGAATATTGTCCGCTTATGGTATGCAGTTGGAGATGCTGTAATTCAAGCTATGAATGGTAATGGTACTCAATATGTACGAGGGACTTGAGATTCAACGTGAATGGGATATGATGTATGGACTTGATTTTTATATCAATTAAATTACCTAGTGGCCGTTCACTATATTATCCTAAGCCATTTTTAAAATTGAACCAGTTTGAAAAAGATGCACTTCATTATTATGGTGTTAACCAAACCACTAAAAAAATGGGAAGTTAACTCAACTTATGGAGGAAAAGCTAGTCGAGAATATTGTGCAAGCAATAGCAAGAGATTGTCTAGCGGAAACATTGTTAAGACTATACGAAAAATTATGAAGTTGTAATGCATATTCACGATGAAGTGGTGATAGATGCTTACGATGATGAAAAAAACTAGAAGATGTAAATAATATTTTGTCCGAGCCTATTCCTTGGGCTCCTGGATTAGTGCTAAAAAGGTGCTGGATTTGAAAACTAAATATTATATGAAAGATTAGATAGGAGGTTAAAAAGTGCAAGCAAAATAGATTATTAGGAATTGCTAAAAGCAAATCATAGAAAAAGCAAACTATTTGGCAAAATACAGATATTAGTTGGCTTGACTTTGTAGAAACTTTAAAATCTCCAGTTAGAACACAAGAGAAATACGATGAATTTCTCAAGATGAAAAAATCGGATCAAGATAATTTAAAAGATGTTGGGGGCTTCACTGGTGCTAAGCTTTTAGATGGCCGAAGAAAAGCAACGAACATAATTAGTCGTGATGTTGTCTGTCTAGACTTGGATAACATACAACCAAATATGACTGATGACATTTTGAAAAGAGTAGGTTCGCTTGGGTGTACTTCTGTTGTTTATTCAACTAGAAAACACAGTAATTATACACCTAGACTTAGGGTGCTTATTCCACTTGATGAAAGTTGCACTCCTGATGAATATGAACCCATTGCTAGAAAATTAGGTAGCTTGTTAGGGATTGAAAAATTGGATCCAACTACTTTTTGAAGTTAACCGTTTTTATGTATTATCCATCATGTTCGGTTGATAGTGAGTACATATTCCAGTTTTTATCCTGGGCAATTTTTGTAGTCGTGTTGGTGTTCTTAATATGTATGCTGACTGGACTGACATTTCAACGTGCCACACGTCCCTGGACAAGATACTAAACAAAAACAACTTTTGGCCAGGCAACAAGATCCATTAACTAAAAATGGATTAGTTGGTTCGTTTTGTAAAGTTTATGATATCACAACGTCCATCCAAACTTTTTTATCCCTGCTTTGTATGAAGCAACGGCCACGCCTGATAGATATACTTTCACAGGAGGTAGTACTTCTGGTGGAGCAGTGCTTTATGATAATAAGTTCCTTTACTCACATCACGCAACTGATCCATGTTGTGGTCAACTTGTTAATGCGTTTTGACCTAATAAGAATTCACAAATTTAGCAATCTTGACGAGAACGTAAAAGACGGAACACCTGTGAAAGCAAATATCCATCTTACACAGCTATGAAAAAAACTCGCTCTTGAAGATGCTAATGTAGCAGCTTTGATGAATAGTGAAATGGTAGCCAACGCTAAAGATGTTTTTAAAATCGTAAGTAACGATGAAGAAAATACTCAAGCTGAAGAAGAATTAAACTGGCTTTCACAACTTGAAAGAAGTGAAGAAGGTAAAAATTCAAAAAGACTATTAATAATATAGTTTTAATACTGGAAAATGATCCAAACTTAAAAAGATAAAATTGCTATTGATATTTTTAGTAATAGAGGATTAGTTTTTGGCCAGCTTCCTTGGGATAAACATTATGATCCAAATAAAGATCATAGAGATTGGTCTTGAAGTTGACGATGCTTCCTTTTTCTAGATACTTAGAAACAGTTTATAAAATAACTGGCCAGGATAAGCAAGATAAAGCTTTATTAATAGTTAGTGATGGAAATAGGATAAATTATGTCGAACGGTATTTAACATCATTACAATGGGACGGTGTTCCTAGAATAGATAATCTACTTATTGATTATTTTGGCGCAGCAGATAATGTATTTTCTAGAAGCTATTCGAAAAAGTTTAGTAGCTGCAGTAGCCAGGGCCATAATTGGTGGAGTTAAATTTGATGTAATGACAATTTTAGCTGGAGCCACAAGGAGTTGGTAAGAGTACTTTCTTTTCTATCTTAGGGTAAAGAATGGTTTAACGACAGCTTGCAAACTTTTGAAGGTAAAGAGGCTTCTGAACTTATCCAGGAAGCTGGATTGTAGAAGTAGGAGAACTTACCGCTATGAACAGGCATGATACTAATGCGATCAAGCAATTCTTGAGTAAAAGAGAAGATATATACAGGGAAGCTTACGGAAGACGAACAAGTAAATATCCTAGAAGATGTGTTTTCTATGGAACATCAAATGATGATGAATTTTTTAAAAAGATCCAACTGGAAATAGACGTTTTTGGCCAATTGATATTTGTGTAGGTGAGATTAAAAAGCGTTTGGGGACGATTTACCAAAAGAGGTTGACCAGGTGTGGGCCGAGGCTACGCATTATTTCTAATGGGTGAAAGCTTGCAACTTAGCAAGGAGGCCGAAGAGTTGGCCAATGTGGCACGGGAACACCATAAAGAATCAAACGCAAAAAGAAGGTTTAATTCGTGATTATCTTGATAAACCTATTACTGAAAACTGGTATTCACTTGATAAAAGTTCAAGATTAAATATTTTATCTGGTGATTTTTGATAAAGGAGATCAGATGGTATTTAGACAAAAAGTGTGTGCTGTAGAAGTATATGAGGAATGCTTAAAAGGTGATTTACGATTTATGAAGAGAACTGATGCAAAAGAAATAAATCAAATAATTAGTAATATAGTTGGATGGGTTAAGGATGAAAACAACACGTTTTTGGAAAATTACGGACCTCAAAAAGGATTTAAAAGATTGTAACTTTGAATGTAACTTTGAAGAAAGAAAGTTACAAATCAAAAAAATCAAAATGTAACTTTGGTGTAACTTTGGAAAAATATAAAAACCTTATTATACCAGGGGTTTAACAGACCTGTTGTAACTTTTAAAAAGTGAGAAAGTTACACCCTAAAAGTTGACTACTTATAAAACGTTGATATAATAACTCTAGTAAGTATTTTTATATATTAATTTGTAACTTTAAAACCTATATATATTATAAAAATAAAGGAATTATAGAAAAATATAGGATTATATAATTCTATAATATCTATAATATCTATGTTTTATATACTATAGGGAAAAATAAAGTTACAAGTTACAAATTAAAAATTTTTAAAAATTGAGAGATGATTTTTGATAAGTGGAAATATTAGAAAAAGCAAATTGAAAAATATTTAGTAAAAATTAAAGATAAAAAGGGCCTGTGTTTAAAATTTGAATCTCCAGGATATTCAGGTGTGCCTGATAGAATTATTATTCTAAAAATAAACCAGTTGCTTTTGTAGAATTAAAAAGGCCTGTTGGTGGCCGATATTCAGCAAGGCAAAAATTAGTGGAGAGAGATTTTTAATAAATTAGGCCAAAAAGTTTATAAAGTAAAAATAAAGAAGAGGTAGATAAGTTAGTAGAGGAGTTGATATCGTGAGAGAGTTTATTCCACATAAATATCAATTAACAGCAATTAATCATGTAATCAATGTACCTAAGTGCGGACTATTTCTTGATATGGGACTAGGGAAGACAGTATCAACATTAACAGCAATTAAGGAATTGAAATACAATAGATTTCAAGTTAACAAGGTGTTGATTATTGCACCGAAAAAAGTGGCCGAGGGAACATGGTCTAAAGAAAAAGATAAATGGAATCACACAAAAAGATTTTTAGAGTAAGTCTAGTATTAGGAAGTCAACAAAAAGCGAATTAAAAGCTTTAAGTGTAAATGCAGATTTATATATTATCAACCGTGAAAATATTCCGTGGTTAGTTGATTATCTGAGAAATGATTGGTATTTTGATACGGTAGTGATTGATGAAAAGCAGTAGCTTTAAAAATAGTCAAAAGTAAGAGATTTAAAAGCTTTGAAAAATGGTACTTCCTAAGATTAATAGGTTGATTGAGTTAACAGGAACTCCTAGTCCAAATGGTGTGGAGGACTTATGGGCCCAAATATATTTACTTGATCAAGGAGAAAGGTTAGAGAAATATATCACTCATTTTAGAAATAGATATATGGATCCGAATAAGAGGAATAGGAGTCAAATTTTTGATTATAAAGTTAAAGAAGGAGTTTATGATGTGATCATAAATAAAATATCAGATATTTGCATAAGCATGAAATCGGAGGATTATTTAGAACTTCCCGATTTATCTTACAATGAAATTCCTGTTGTATTAAATGATAAAGCTAGAAAAGACTATGACAAAATGGAACGTGATTTTTGTCCTGGAGCTGGAAGAAGCAGAAGAAGATATAACAGCAGTAAAATGCAGCTGCATTATCAAATAAACTATTACAAATAAGTAATGGGGCTGTTTATGATAATTCTGGAATCTACACAGAAGTACATAATGCAAAGATAGATTCATTTCTTGAGTTAGTAGAAAGTTTACAAGGGAGAAGTCTTTTTGGTATTTTACAACTTTCAACACGACAAAGAAAGAATTAAGAAAGCTTTTAGAAAAAAGTAATTTAGTAGTTAGAGAATTGAAAAACTACACAAGATGAAGATGATTGGAACGATAGAAAAATAGACATCCTATTGACACATCCAGCAAGTGCTGCTTATGGACTTAATTTGCAAGAGGGTGGAAATCATGTTTTGTTGGTTCGGGTTGACGTGGAATCTAGAACATTACCAACAAGCTAACAAGCGACTACACAGACAAGGCCAAAAAGAAAAAGTAATAATTCATCATTTAGTAACGCAAGATACGAGAGATGAAGATGTAATGAGGGCCTTAGACAGTAAAAGCGGATGTTCAAGAGGAAATATTACAAAGCTTGAAAGCTAGAATTAGAAAAAGTTAAAGAAGGTAAGTAGAAATGAATAAACTTCAGACAATAATGGATAATCAAAAAAATAACAGATCAAGAATTAAGTGAAAAATCTGGAGTACATTTCAACACTATTAGATTAATAAGGACTGGAGTATTTAAGAAATCAACATTTTTCAACGTTGCGAAAACTAGCTAAAGCGTTGGGATGTACACCGAAAAGAAATAGGAGGATAAAAATGAAAGATGAAGATGTATTAGCTTTTTATTCCGATATTAATTATTGGTATTCTGTTGGGGTGTGCACTGATGACAATTCTTTATACACACAGAATGTACAAAATGGAAAAAGAAACAAAGAATTAATAACAGAAAAATCATAAATTAGAACAAAAACTTTTGAAACTTTATGATGAACAAGCAGAACAAACTAAAAAATAGCAGAATTGAACGGAATTGGGGGATAAGGAATGCTGAAAGAAATATGGGATAACATAGAGAAAATATTAATCACATTATCAATGTTGTTGACAATGTTTACAGCAGGTTTGATATTAGGAGTATATGTTTCAAGTGAAAAATATTGAAAAATTGTCAACTGAAAAATATAAGGCAATATCAGACAATTCAGCAACAAAAAGAAAAGAATTAGAGAATTACAAGAATTTAAACAGTTGAAGGAGATTTATGGATAATGATAGGGAGTTTATATTTATTCATAAAGCAGTTTTTGAAAAGAAACATTTTTGCATACATGAATATTTTTCGTAAGAGTATATATATTCAATCAAGGAAGAATGTAAGAAATGTGGAAGAGTTAAACTTTAGGAGGATTAAAAAAATGAGTGAACAAAGATATTTAAACGTTGAAATGAAAGTAAAGTTTGACGTGCCAGTATTTGAAGATTTTGATATAGATGAATTTTCAGAAGAAGATTTAAAAGAGATAGCAAACGATTATTTCTTTGAGAGTGGTGGAATTTATAAAGCTGATTATAGTGATTTTGAATTTGATATTTAATGGAGGACTAAAAATGACTAACGAAGAATTAGAACAAAAAGTAAAAACGATTAGAAGAACAACTAACAGAAGTAAGAATTGAATTGTTAGAAAGGGAAGGCTGAGAAAAAAGTCTTATGAAGTGGAAGTGCCAGAGGATATAGAAGATTATTATTACGTAGACGGATATGGACATATTAACTCTTTAAAAAGGCTTTTAGTATAACTTTTTATGCATTCTCACTATCAACGTGGTTTAGCTTTCAAAACTAAAGAAGAAGCTGAACAATTCGATAAGGAACGTATATTAATAAATAAACTGAAACATTGGGGAAAAAGAACATAATGAAGGATGGAAGCCTGATTGGGGAGATTCTAATAAATATAATCATACAGTGACGTATGATTATTGTGAAAAACTTTTATGTGAAATCTTATTGTTTTGTAAATTTCTTATCTAAGCTACCGTATTTCAAATCACATGAAATAGCAGAACAATTCATTGAAGAATTCGGAGATGAAATTAAAGAGGTACTTTGCTAATGATTGAGTTAGGTGATAATATGACTTTAGTTTTAATTATTGCGATATTTTGTGGTGTGTATATAGCAAAAATTTATGGATAAAGGTTAAGGAGGAATAGAATGACTAACAGAATATATTTAACGTTAAAAATATAAAGATGCACAAATAATAAAACATGCATTACAAGAATATGTTAAGAGATCAGATGTGAAAAAAATGAAACGGATATTGAAGAAGAAACAGTATTACTTAATAGCATTGAAGAAGAAGTTAACTTATTCAAGAGTAAGAATAGAATTAAGTAAGAGGTAAAAGGGGTGTTTTGCTAATGAAACTGTACAAAATTACAATCAATTTCAAAAACGGAGAAAAACGATCTATGTTTTTGGTGTAGAAACAACAAAGAAATTACTTTTGGTATTTCGATAAAGCAAAGGAAAATGATGAAATAGCGTATTTTGAATATGACCTAAGAGGAATAAAAATAAACCTTATGGATGTGAGCAGCATTGAGTGTGAAGAGATATAATAATAGGAGGAAGCAATGGTATTGAATAAACAAGATAGACAAACAAATCAGAAAAAAAGAAATTTTTTTATCAAAAATTATGGTATATTAAGCGTTTAATAGCTTCTAACGAAGAGAAAAATTAAAGATAGAAGATCTATGTTAAAACATAATATTAAACCTGTTGATTATGCAAAAGAGCAAATCAAAGGTGGGAACAAATATAGTTGGGATAATTTAATTTATGAAATCGATAATTTAGAACGTGAAATTATTGATAATACTGTAGAAGCTTGTTAAGACAGAAAGAGAAATATTTGACTGTATTAAAAATGTTGAAGATTTACAATATAGATTATTATTACAATATCGATACTTTTGATTGCAAAAGATTGGTTAGAAATTGATCACTTATTAAAAATTGAGGCTAATACGAGGAACAGAAAACATTCCGAAGCTTTAAAAAGCAGTTAAAAATTGATAAGTTATTCCAAAAAAAGTAAAAAAAGATAAAACAAAGTAAAAAGGAGATAAACAAAAGTAAGTAGGTAAGTGCTATAATAGTAATATAAGATTTTAGGTAGAGGACTCCTAGAGATTGATATTAGTTAGATTTTTATAAGCAGATGTGTACCGTAAACTTTTTATCATAGTATTAAATCTCTACCTAAAAATCGCCTATCAAATTTACTCCCTAGACAGTTTAACGACTGTCTTTTTATTTTTGCCTGAAATGGAGGTGGAAAATTGGCAGAAATTGACAACTAAACAAAAAAAGAATTTGCTGATGAGTACATCTTAAGCGGAAATGCGATGCAGTCAGCAATTAAAGTAGGATATAGTATAAATTATGCAAAAATCACAAAGTCACAAATTGTTGGAAAAATGTAGGAATAAAAATCTTACATCGATGAACGGATGAAAGAGATTGAATCTAAGAAGACAGCAACGCAGCAAGAAGTTCTTGAATATTTAACCTCTGTAATGAGAGGAGAACAAACAGAGGAAATACTTATCGGACAGGGGTCAAGGTTTCCAGGAGACAACCTATATTGATGTTAGTGCGAAAGATAGAATAAAAGCTGCAGATATCCTAAATAAAAATCCATCAAGCAAGAGAAGAGAAAAGCGCTACAGCTTCTGAAAATATTGTAATTATTGACAGGTGGGAAGATGACTAGGTTTGATGTTCAAAAGAACGTAAATCCACATTTCAAAGATGTATGGCTTTCAAAAGTACCTTACAATGTGTTAAAAGGTGGTAGGAACAGCTTTAAATCTTCTGTAATAGCTTTAAAATTAGTTAAAGATATGTCGAAAAATGATTGCTAAAGGAGAAAAAGCTAATGTAGTTGTTATCCGAAAAAGTAGCAAATACTATTCGAGATAGTGTCTTTAATAAAATTAATTGGGCCATAAACATGGTATTTAACCGATTCATTCAAAAAGCACGGTATCTCCTTTTAAAATTACACATAAAGGAACTGGATCAAGTTTTTATTTCTATGGAGCGGATGACTTTCAAGTTAAAATCAAATGATATTAATAATATTATTGCTGTATGGTATGAAGAGGCTGCCGAGTTTGACAGCCAGGAGGAATTCGACCAAACTAACATTACTTTTTATGAGACAGAAACACCGATTAATACCTTTTGTGCAATTCTTCTGGAGCTACAATCCACCTAGAAATCCTTATGCATGGATTAATGAGTGGAGTGAAGAGATGAAAACAGTTGAGAATTATCTGGTGCATGAATCAAGTTATTTGAATGATGAATTAGGGTTTTGTAACTGATCAAATGTTAGCAGATATTAACAGAATAAAAGAAAAATGACTATGAATATTATCTATATATTTATTTAGGTGAACCAGTGGGAATTGGGAATAATGTCTACAACATGGCATGTTTTCATCCATTACAGGAAGTACCTAGTAATGATAAAATCATGGGAATATCTTATGCTCTTGATACAGGACATCAACAAAGTGCGACAGCGTGTGGAGCATATGGAATTACAGCTAAAGGAAATGTTATTCTATTAGACACGTTTTATTATTCTCCTGCAGGAAGAGCTGTTAAAAGCTGCACCTAGTGATTTAACTATTATGATTAATGATTTTATTTCTAGCGTGCAAGAAATATACAATGTACCTATTATTAGGCGAACAATAGATAGTGCAGAGGGAGCGTTGAGGAATCAGTACTTTAAAGATTTTGGGGATTAGATGGAATCCTGTTGTGAAAAAAGAAAAAAATCAAACCATGATTGATATGGTTGTAAGTTTATTAGCGCAAGGAAGATTTTTTATTTGAGATAACGAAAACAACAAGATTTTCATTGAAGAGCACAAAATGTACAGATACGATGAGAAGACCATCAAGACACACTGAGCCGAAAAGTAATTAAAGAAGATGACCACACGGTTGACGAATTTAAGTATTTTGTTTTGGATAATGCAAAATTATTAGGATTAAAAAGTATAGGAGTAACAAGAATGGGAGCTTATACAAATTATTAAGAATTTTTAAAAAGGAGCAAGTACACCATGCAAGGTAGTTTAACAAGCATATTAGACCATCCGAAGATAGTTGTATCTTCAGAAGAATATAACCGAATAAAAAACAATTTAACATACTTCCAGAGTAAGTTTAGCGATGTTACCTACCTTAACACGGATGGAGAACAGCGCACAAGGAAGTTTAATCACTTACCATTAGCAAGAACAGCTTGTAAAAAAGATAGCAGGTTTAGTTTATAATGAACAGGCAGAGATCACAGTTGATAATGAAAACAATTAATGAGTTTGTTAACGATGTTTTGCTAAATGATAGATTTAATAAAAACTTTGAAAGATATCTTGAAAGTTGTTTAGCATTAGGTGGAATGGCAATGAGGCCATATTTTGACAGTAAAACAATTAAGATTGCATTCATTCAAGCACCAGTATTTTTACCGCTTCAAAGTAATATGCAAGATGTCAGCAGCGCAGCAATTATTACTAAATCAGTTAAAAAGTCAAGGTAAGACTAATACTTTATTACACCTTAATTGAGTTCCACTCAGTGGAATAATGATGATTTAACGATAACTAAATGAGCTGTATAAATCAAAACAATGCTGATACAATTGGTAGTCAAACGTTGTTAAGTGAATTATATGAGAATCTTGAAGAGAATATAGTCATTAAAGGCTTAAGTAGACCATTATTCACATATCTAAAAAAACACCAGGAATGAACAACAAGGATATTAATAGCCCTTTAGGACTTTCAATATTTGACAATGCTAAAACAACAATTGATTTCATTAATAGGACTTATGATGAATTCATGTGGGAAATAAAAATGGGTCAAAGAAGAGTAGCTGTTCCAGATGGATTAACTAATATGACTTTCCAAGCAGGAAAAAGATAATAAGTTCGTAACAAAAACGAAGATTTGAAACTGATCAAAAATGTGTTTGTTCAAATCGGGGGTGGAATTGATGATAATAAAAATCGTTGATTTAACTACACCTATTAGGGCAGATGACTATATCAAAGCTATTAACAAAGGATTGGCTATGTTTGAAATGCAAGTAGGTGTTAGTGGAGGAATGTTTAGTTTTGACGGAAAGACGATGAAGACAGCAACAGAAGTTGTCAGCGAAAATTCAGATACATTCCAATTAAGGAAATAGCATTGTGTCACTAGTGGAGCATTCAATCAAAGAACTTGTAGTATCTATCTGTGAATTAGGTAAGGCACATGGAATTTATCAACGGTGAAATACCTAAGCTTGAAGATATATCCGTTAACTTAGATGATGGAGTATTCACAGATAGAAATGCAGAGCTTGATTATTGGGTTAAAAGCCTTAGCAAGTGGAATTGTTAGTAAGCAATATGCGATTTCTAAAGTAGTAGGGGTGACTGATGAAGAAAGCAAGTAAGATGTTAAATGAGATTAACGAAGAAGTACAACCTAACCTTGATGAAGTGGACGGTGTAATCTATGGAGATAAAGAATAATGATGGTAATTATTGGATAAAGTCAAAAGAAGTAGAGGGTTTATATCATGAATTATCCATGGAAATGATGAAGAACATAGTCAGAAGATTAAAAGCAACGTGGAACTGCTGATTTAATTGAAAAATCCTTATGTTTGGCAGTTAGAAAAAGTTAAACGATATGCATTTAATCACAGAAGATAATGTTAAGTTAATCTCTAAATATAGTGGAGTTGTTGAAGATGTGTTTAGAGATGTAATAGCTAATGAGGGTTATAAAATTTATCAAGATAGCCATCAACAATTGGCACAGGCTTTGAAAAACTAACGCACAACCCTAATCCTTTAGTTCAAGATAGTCTTAATTCATTAGCTAAGCAAACGATGTTTGAAGTTAACAACCTAATCAATACTACAATGCCAAAAGCATTACAAAAGAATTACAAGCAGACTTTAGAAAGTGCAGTAGCTGGAGTAGTCTCTGGAACTAAGTCTCATGAAAAAGCATTATCAGAAGCGGTTTTAAAAATGTATGAGCGAGGTTTTACAGCTTTTAGAGATAGGGGAGGAAGAATGTGGACAGTTGAGCGATATGCAAAAACTGTAATCAGAACTACAACTTTCAGAACTTATCGAGAAATGAGAGAAAGGCCTGCAGATGATTTAGGAATAGATACTTATTATTACAGTGCCAAATCTAGTGCTAGAGAGTTATGCGCACCGTTACAACATCAGATAGTAACTAAAGGAGTTGCAAGGACAATTAACGGTGAAAAGAGTACTAAGTTTACCAGATTATGGATATGGCAGTCCTGGAGGTTGTTTAGGAATCAACTGTGGTCACTATCTGACACCTTTTTGTTATTGGTGTAAATTACAAGCCAGAATTACCAGAATATTTACAACACTTAACAGAAGAAGAAGCTAAACAAAACGCACTTGATAAAGCAAGATTAAAAAGCTTTTGATCGTGAGATTAGAATTAACAAAGATAAGCAAATACTAGCTAAAGAATTAGGAGATAAGGAACTACAAACTAAGCTTAAACTTAAAGAAAAAAACATTTAAAAACTGGAAGGAAAAAGTCTTATAGAAAAATCCTACAGTAATCGGAAAATATCCTCAAAAGAGGTTACTAAAAAGGATAAAAAGGTGTATAATAAAGATACAGAGGTAAAAAGGAGCAATATACGGAGCTTGGAACGATAAAAATGATCCATATCAAATAAAAGCGGGATAAACACGCAGCTATATTTTATGAAGCAGTAAGAAAAAGAGATAAAAGTTTTAGAAATAAATGCGATATCTAAAAAAATACAGGATTTTCTAAAAGTTGATATAGAAAAAAATATAATCATGTATTTATTACTGAACATAATTTAAACGGAAAAAAATGCAGAGATTTGCTCCTGATTATAATATGGCAGAATCATGGAGAAGATTGAGAGAAGGTAAGGATATTCAAGAGCATGATATAGTTCTTTTACAACACGAACTTATGGAGTTAAATTTAATGAATAATAAAAAAATTAAATTATTTTGAGGCTCATAATATAACACAAGAAAAATATAACTATGAAGAAGCGTTAGTTAAATGGTTAAAAAGGAGATACCTAATTATGATAAAGTTTGTTAAAATTTTTTTAATTCGAAAGAGTACTGGATATTGGTATTACCCAGAAAAATAATAACACTCCAGGAATGATAGAAATAAATAAAAAGACAGGAGATGTTGAAGTAGTTGTTGAATCTACTTTGGATCAAGAATTAGGATACCCTATTTATGCAAATAAAAGCCAAAGGATATGTTAAAAGGCTATTCGATTCCGGGGAAATGCCTGACGAAGAACTTTTAGTATGGTATTATATATAAGTAAAGAAATTTTTAAACACTTAGTAAAATTTTTGCTAGGTGTTTTATTATGCAAAAATTCGTCCTGAGACATGACGTTAAAAGGCTTATTTTTATGCCTTGCACGGTGTAATAGTGCTAAAAAAATTTAGTCTACATGACGTAAAACGAAAGGAGCTTAAATTATGAGCTTAAAAGAGATATGTTAATCGAAGCAGGAGTAACAGATAAGGACGCAATCGATAAAATCATGCAAGCGTACGGTGCAGGGTTGGAGAAAGCGAAGCAACAAGTGAAGTTAGAGACTAACTGCTGAGAATGACACATTAAAAAGCACAACTAGAATCACCAAAAAAACTAAACTTGAAGATTTAACTAAAAGTAATGAAGCTAATTCAGATGTTAAACAGGCGTTAGAGAAATTACAAGAAGAATACAACCAATTCAAGGTAGATAGTGATAATAAGTTGGCGCAAATCAATAAAACAAATGCTATTGCTTTGGCACTTAAAGATGTTAAAGCACACGATAGCGACGTTCTAATGAAACTTATCGATGTAGATAAGGTTGAGTTAGGAGAAGACGGGAAACCTAAACTTGATGAGGTGGTTAATTCATTAAGAAAAGCAAGCCTTTCTTATTCGAACAAGAACAACAACCAACTACACCTCAGATTACAGTTGGTGGCAACCCTAACGGAAACAGGACAGCAGGTGTTGACCCGTTCCAAGCAGTAATAGATCAATATACGAAATAAAGAAAGGAATTTTAAAATATGACAACAAATAATAATAATTTACCAGTAAGAGTATATACACGCAATATACTAAAAGTGTTATCTACAATTTTCGGTGTACAAAAAGCATTTGCAGGAGCCTTAGCTCCGATTCAAACTTTAGACGGAGTGCAACACAATACTAAGGCTTTCATGGTTAAAAACTAACAATACACCAGTAGTTGTAGGAACTTACAATGCTGATTCAACAAAAAGTATTCGGAGCAGGAACAGAGATTAGGAAGCCGTTTTGGTGAATTAAAAGAAGTGGTTTACCAAGACACAGAAGTAAACTATGATTACTCACTATGCAATCCATGAGGGAATCGACCGCTACACAGTTAACAACGATTTAAACGCAGCAGTAGCAGACCGTTTAAGATTACATTCTGAAGCACAAACTAGAGAAATGAACAAGAGAAATTGGGAAAATTCTTATCAGCAAACGCAGGAGAAACAAAAGAGCTTGCTAAAACTTGATGAAACTAACATTCAGAGTTATTTAACCAAGTTAATGTTTACGTGGTTAATACTGAAATCAACGCACCAATCAAATGTTATATCAGAGCGCAAGTTTATAATGCTATTATTGATATGGCTTCAACTAACAAATCAAAAGGTTCAAATATAAATTTAGATTCTAACGGTTTATTAAAATATAAAAACATTGAATTAATTGTAGTGCCCTGAACAATATTTTGAAAAATAATGTTGTTGCAATCTTCTCTCCAGATGGAATTGTTATTCCATTTATCGGTATTGAAACTGCTAGAACAGTAGAAGCTGAAGATTTTGACGGTGTTAAAACTTCAAGCTGCCGCTAAAGGTGGAACATTCGTTCTTGATGACAACAAGAAAGCAATCATTAAAGTTACAAGCGCTACACCGTTAGCTTAATAGGAGGAAATAATAATGGTTAAATACTTAGTAAACGAAGATTTCACAGATAAAGACACTTATGAACAAGTGCCTAAAAGGTACAGAACTTGATATTACAGAAGTTAGAGCGAAAGAAATTATCAGTTCATTAGGGTGAGGAGCTTTAACTAACCTAGAAGAAGTAAAAGAGGAAGTTAAAGAAGAAACTCCACCATCTACTCCAGTAGAAGAGAAGAAAGAAACTAAAGAGGTTGAATAATTCAGCCTCTTTTTAGGGAGGATTAAAAATGAGTTATTTAACTTTAGAAGAATATAAAGAATTAGGTTTTGCAGAGATTGAAGAATTTTCAGAATTAAAAGTAAAAGGCAGAAATGGCAGTAGATTTATATACAAATTACTTTTATCAAAATAATAATTTAGAAGATGATTTTCCACCACGTGAAAGCTGTGAAAGCTTGCTATTGCTAATCAAATCCACTACTTGAAATGAAACAGGAATACTTACAGCTGAAGATAAACATTCTTTAGGTAGTTTTGAGTATTGGAAGAACTACTGTTAATTATGGCGGTAGTGGAAGTAGTCCAGCTAAAATTGAAGCTAGAAAGTATAATTTAGCGTTAGACACTATGAACTTACTTAAAAAGCGTTGGGGTTCGGTTATAGAGGTGTTTGCTATGATAGATAAGCGCCTTTTTAACTGATACTGTAACTGTAAGTTTGGTAGGTGAGAAAAGACAAATGGGGGAAGATCACTTTTAAAAGAACCGTTTGAAATAAAATTCGTTCGGTTTGATAGAAGTTCTTTAGATAAGACTACAAACACGCAAAAGCTTAACAAATATCACAAGGAACAAATCAGGAACCTTATTTATTTATCCTAAATTTAATAATGTTGTTGTTGATGATAGCTGGTTACAAGCTAACATTAAAGATCAACACGGAGAATACAAGGTAATTAGTTTTGAAACTAATTATTTAGGGAAATAAAAGTATTCTCTTATGAGTTAACGGTGATTTAGATGTCACTAAAAGTATCTTACGATTTATCACCAATGGAGCGAAATTCGGTCCAGGTAATATTAAAAATGCCAGGATAATGGTAGCTAATCAAGTTGTTATTGACAGTGAAAACTATGTGCCAAGTGATGGTAAAAGGAATTTTAAGAGGAACTGGACACGAAGATAACGGTAGCGCCATTTGGGGGACAGTATATGCTAGAGCACAATTCTATGGTACAAATGGAATCGTTAGATTCAGAAAAATATACAACCCTGGTACTGGTAGCAAATGGACTGAAAAAGCTTCTAATAGCAAGATGAAAAATTGGGAAGAAGTAGCTAAGAAAAGGATTAGGAATAAGATGATTAATAACATTGATTTTCAAGATGTACTTTGTGATTATATTAATTCTTTAAATTTGCCACTTGTAGCTAGATTAGATTATTTCATTGAATCAGATGATTTAGTGGTTAATTTAATTGCAGGTGGTAAGGTAGAGCGATTATTTATGGATGGAACACAAGAAATTAGTTTACCTTTTGAAATTGCCATAAAATGCATGGACAACCAAAAAGCCAACTCTATCTTGTGGACTATCCACACCGCACTATCTGAGTTTAATTTGCAATTACCTAGTGCGAACAATACTTATCGCTTCTTAGGACTAGAGGTTGGAAAGCCTGCAGTCAACGGACGTGATGAGCAAGATTATTTTATCTATACTTTACGTATAGTAGCAAAAATTGAAATTGAAGGAGATATATTAAATGGCTAGACAAAAACGCATTGAGAAAAGCACTTTGTAGCACCTTTTAACAAAAGAAAAGTGCTACAACAGCACCAAATAAAAAGAACAGTATAAACTGTTAGCTAAAATACATTAAAACAGTAAACGATGAAAACAGATGAAGATACTGACGACGTAGCATGGTATGACGGGGACGGCACCAGAAGAAACAGTAAAAATCAGTTAAAAGCTGGGTTCTCATTTGAGGGAAACTTCGATGTAGAAGATGGCGCACAAAAACTAATCGCTGACCTTAGATATAAGGTTGGAGATGATAGAAAAGTATGGTTCAAAGGTTGTATCTTCAGACGGTAAGACAGCGTGGAAGCAGTAGCAATTGTTTCTAAGATTAAAGCTGGAGACGGTGACGCAAGTGACTTTGAAAAACTTTGAATGTACGATTAAATGGACAACATTGCCAAAACAAACAGCAGTAGCATAATTTAGGAGGATTTAAGCATGGTAGTAATTAAGAAATTTGAAAATGTAATTCCAGTTGATTTTGGAGAGTTTGAGTTAAAGTTTGTGACTAGTGATGAAAAATATTCTAAAAACTAGCAAACGTGGAAGAAAAAGCAGGTGTAGGTTAAAGATAAGATTGGAGAACTAAAAAGGAACAACAGAAGATATTAAATTAATCTATGATTTAGCTAAAAGAATTATGGGTTGAGTTATTCGATGAAGAAACTTTTGAGAAAGTTTATAATCTTTATAACAAATCTTGCATGCCAACGTTACTAGCGGTATTTCAAACGCTATTTGGGATAACTCAAGAATTAGGAAGCAGTTATTCTCCAGATAAGCTAATTAAGCATCTAAATATCAACCATGCTTAATTTAGCTTACAAATTAGAAGATGAATTAATCGTTGGTAGTGAAGTTTATAAACTTAATCTTAGCTTTGATAATGTAATTAGGTTGTTTGATATGCTTAATTCTAGTGATCTTGAAGATTATCAGAAAACCACATTTTGCCTTATTAATGTTAACAGGGTGAGATCATTTTGAGAAATACTCAATAGAGGACGTAGTGTTATTTTTTAGATGAAGTTATAAAAAGAGCATATCAAGAATGAGGAATTTAATTCAGTAGAATATGATTTGCTGGCAAACCCCTATGCCAGTTAAAGGAAATAGAAGAAGAACAGGAGCAATTATATAGTTTGAAATACGATTCAGACTATATTTTTGCTTCTTTAAGCGTACTAATATTGACTTTAATTGAAATGCAAGGTAAATTGCATTGGAAAAAGTTTAATGCCTTATTAAATGGACTTCCAGAAAAATACTAAATTTATGGAAGTTGTGAAGATTAGGGTCTTACAAACCATCAAAACATGATAGTTCTGAATATAAAGAACACATGAGAAAACTACAACGTCAATATGAACTTCCTATCAATGATTGAGTTTAAAAAGAAAGGAGGTTAATATATGGCAGAGGGAAAAGATTAAAATAGATGTTGACTTGAACGAGAAAGGCGCCACCTCTGGAATCGGACGGTTAAAAAGTGCTCTGAATGGCCTTGAAAGTGCTGGAACTAAGGCAGGGTTCAGTCTTTAAAAAGTGTGTTAGGAGCAAATCTAGTAAGTGCTGGAATAAGTGCAGGTATTAGTGGTATTTCTAACGGTATTCGAGGAATGGTAACTGAATTAAACAGTTCAGCTAAGGCCTGGAAAAACTTTTTGAAGGCAATATGTCGATGATTGGTAAGTCTAAGGAAGAAATCGCACAAAGCTAAGGGCGTTATGCAAGACTACGCCACCAAGACTATTTACAGTGCTTCAGATATGGCACAAAACCTATTCGCAGTTAGCAGCAGTAGGGATAAAAGAAACTGATAAAGCTTGTAACTGGTTTTGGTGGTTTAGCAGCAGCGGCAGAAAATCCTAAGCAAGCGATGAAGACTCTATCACAACAAGCCACCCAGATGGCAGCGAAGCCAAAAGTAGCGTGGCAAGACTTTAAATTGATGATGGAGCAAACCCCAGCAGGTATGGCGGCAATTGCCAGGAAATGGGGAATGTCACTTGATGAACTTGTTAAGGGCGTTCAAGATGGAAAAATCAAAACAGAAGATTTTTCAACGCCATTAAAAAAAGTAGGTAACAATGATAGCTTTTCTAAAATGGCAACTGAATTTAAAACTATAGATCAAGCCATCGATGGAGTAAAAGAAAGTTTAGCTAATAAACTTCAGCCAGCTTTTGAGAAAGTGAATAAGTTCGGAATTAAAGCTATTTCAGGTATTGCAGACGCACTAGACAAAGTAGACTTTTGGGGAACTTTTGCTGAAAAGTTAGGTAGTTTCTTAGAAAGTATCGATATTGATGGAGTAGTTAATGGAATAGCTACTTCAATTAAGAAAATGTTGTTACAGTGGCTAAGGAACTATGGAAAGGGTTGAATGATAGCGGAGCGATAAGTGCCGTTTTAAGTGCCTTTAAAACATTCAAAAGGCAGTAACTAACCTTGTTACAGCTTTGGAAAATAGTGGAGCAATTAGCACCTTTGCACATGCTTTAGGTTTAATTGTGAACGTAGTAGCGAAAGTAGTTAGTGGGTTTGCTAAATTAATAGCTTCACTCCCACCTAGTGTGATTAGTGCCATTGCTTACTCATTGTTAGGTATCGTTGGTTCATTAAAAAGCCATCAAGTTGGCAACTAAAGGACTTGATTTAATTAAAGGGGTTAAACCCGTTTAAATTATTCAAGAAAAACGCTACTGAGTCACTAGACGAAGTAACGAAGAAAAGCTAGAAGTTCTGAAAAGTACTGTATCTCAAATATTTGGTGGTTTTGGCAAAAGTGTTAGAATCAGCAGGTAAAGGGATAGCAACAAGTGCCAAGGGAATTGGTACTGGTATTAAAACAGCATTGAGCGGTGTTCCGTCCGTTCTTACTGCTTTAGGTACTGGAATTTCAACTGCTGCACAAGGGTATAGGAACTGGACTTGCTATTGCTTTTAAAAGGTTTAGGAAGTGCCATTGCAATGGTTCCACCTCCAACGTGGCTTGCATTGGGTGGAGCTATTCTTATGGTGTGTGCTGGACTTGCACTTTTAGGAACTCAAGGGAGATGGAGTTGCTAAGGTCTTTCAAGCCTTAGGAAGTGCCGTGTCACAAGTTATTCTTGCATTAGGAACTGGCTTATCAGCCGTTTTAGTTTCGTTAGGTAGTGTTATTCAATCAGTTGGAACAGCAATTCAAAGCGTTGGTAATGGAATTAGGTTAGTATTCGAGGGAATAGGAACAGTAATTCAATCTGTAGGTACTGCCATTAAGTCGGTGCTTGAGGGGTTAGGTTCAGCATTTACTGGTTTTGGTAACGGGAGTAAGACTGGCTCTTGAGGAGTTGGTACTGTAATTACTTCAGTTGGTACTGCTATTCAATCAGCCTTACAAGGGTATGCAAGCATTATTGATTCTGTTGGTAATGCTATTAAGTCAACTCTTGAGGTGTAGGTTCCGTGATTGAATCAGTAGGAAATGCCATAAAATCAGTATTAGAGGGCGTTGGAACAGCCTTTGAGAAATTCGGAATGCAGTTAAAACTGTAGTGATGGAATTAAAGAAGTTATTGATTCAATAGGGTAATTCAATAAGAACTGTACTTGACGGAGTAGCAAACGTTATTCAAAGTATTGGTGAATCAGCCGAAAAAGGGGTAATGGATTTAGATTATTTGCGGAGGGTTTAAAACTCTTGTTGATTTAAGTTTAGGTGATTTAGTTGCTACATTAACAGCAACGGCAACTGGAGTAGGGTGCAATAACGGCTCACGCTGGAGAAATGACAACGGCTGGGAGCAGGAATGCAAACTATGGCAAGTGGATTATCAATGTTAGGTCAAGCAGCAACTTCTGTTCAAGGGCATTTACTGCCTTACCTACATTAATCACAAGCTAACTACTTCATTAAATGCCTTACCACCTATCTTGATTACAACTTCAACAGCCGTTCAATTATTTAGTACTAACATCACTACTTCACTAGCTGGACTTATGACTGCCAGCGGTTCAATCAGTGCTTTCAACACTCAAATAACAAGCATTGGAACAGCAGTAAGTTCTGTTACTGTATCGATTAGTGCATTTGGTGTTGTGCTTTCAAAGCTAGCAGTAAGTTTTGGGCACAACTTCAGCTTCAATTGGAGCATTAACTGGGTGAAGTTAGTGGGCTTAACTAGTGCATTATCACAAGTAGGAAGTACAGCCACTAGCGTAGCAGGTCAGATTAATCAAATTGGCACTTCGATTTCATCAGTTGGAGCGACAGTATCTGGTATGGTTGCAAGCATTAGTGGAGCGATGAACGGGTTAGCTGGTGCCATTTCTTCAGCTATGAATAGTGCCTTTAGGATCTATTCAAAGCACATGCTAACAATTTGTGTCTACTCTTCAACAAACAGCCCTCACAAATGGCACAAGAAGGACGTAGAGCAGGTGAAGAAGCAGGAAGAAATATTGCTGATGGTTTAAGAAGTAACGAGGGTAACGTTCGTTCAGCTATGGAAAGTATCAAGAATACTGTTCAAAGCGTGGGTCAAAGCATTGTACCAGTTGCTTATAATGTGGGAGCACAAGTAGTAATGGAGTTGCTGCAAGGTATGTATTCAGCTTTAGGTGCGGTTACTGCTGCAGCTAGTGCGATTATTAATGAAGTTGATAGAGCATTAGAGCCAAGGCACAAATTCACTCACCATCAAGACTTACACAAAAAGAACAGGTCACCATTTAACAGGTGGTGTTGCTACTGGTATGGTTAAAAATATGCAGCATTAAACAAAAGCGTTTGATATTTATCAACGTGCAATTGATAAGTTTAAACCTAACTTTGTGCCTGAGAACATGTTAAGTTTCAAAGGTGTTCCATCATTTGCAACAGCAGGTGGAAAGTAGTAACAACGTTACTAACAACTAAAACAAGCAACTTTGGAGCGTTTGCTACTATAGAGAATTTAAGTACAAATTCTGAAGAAGATATTCGTAAACTATACGAACAAATAAAAATTCTTAATTAAGGAGGAGAAAGACAGATTATGATAACTAAATATATCCTTTACAATCAACTAAATACAAAAGAATTAGGATTAAGATTAGTAGATGAAATAGAACTGGAATCTTTACTGCTCAAACTGTAGATTTAGTTGAAATAGACGGTGTATAATGGTGCGAAAATCAAAAGATAATAAACGGTTGAAAGTAGTTGAACGTACTTTCCCGTTTAAAATCTATGATGAAAAAGCTAACGTCCAAAACACTAATCAATATTAAATGACTATCTTATCAACATTAAGCCAAAATGGTATGATTTTGGCTTGAGTTGAGATAATGAATATCTTTATAAAGGCGTACTTTTTATGAAACGTTTAAAATTGAGGAACATTAACAAGCAAGAAAGAAAAATGTATCCTAAATTTTTAAAGTACACCCTATTAAATATTTAAAAACAGGACTATATAAGATAACAGTTTCTAATGTCAAATACTAAGAAATCCCAGAACGTAAAAAGCCAACCCACTTATTAAATTAAGAGACAGGAGATAATAATTTAAATATCAATTCTCAAATATTTAGGTTGAAAGGAGTTAGTGGACACTTTGTTAATCGACTGTGAAACGCAGTCCGCTCATTGGGATAACAAAGAACCGCAGTAGCGATAAAGGTGTTCACTTATCCATTTCCACACCTTGAAATAGGAGATAACAGAATCTCATGGGATAACAACTCATTTGTTGTTGAAATAACCCCAAGATGGGAGGCGCTAGTTTAATGGCTTATCCTATACTGTATAAAGCAAATGAAACTAACTTTTGAACATTTGGGGAGTATCGGTTTTATCTGATGCTTCCTAATGCACGTTTCAAGAGACGGGATATACATTCTTGAATTTGATTATCCAATAAATGGGAAAAGACGTAGAGAGAAAATTAAAAGAGGAAATGTATATCAAAAAGCGATGCAGAGTTTGCAGAACTAAAATCAAAGGTTCATAGTATCAAAGATCACACACACAAAATGAGTTTAAAAATTTACTGCCAACATATTTCACAGATTGAAAACTACTATGAATGCCATCAGACCCGAGATATAACATTAGCTAGTGTTAGTGCAGTGGATTGCTTTAAGAGCGTGGCGAGATAACGTTAGAATAGTCGTGAGGAGTTCTTCGATTCAATCTGATATAAGTACATTAAATTCTACTACATGGAAAGTTGAAAACAGTTGAAAACTTGCCCGTGACGCGATGGGAGGTAAAGCAGGTTCAATTCTTGATGTTTGGGGGTGGTGAATATGAGGTTCGATAACTTAAATATTACACTTCACAGAAGCATGGGAATTGATAGCCTCAACCATCATTACTTATGGTAAAAACTTGTTAGACTTAGAACAAGAGACAATCAATACTTGAAACTTATACTTCAGTTTTTCCTTTTAAAAAATATACTGATGATAACAGACAGAGACAATTAATAACATTACCAGAAATACTCCTTGACAGCACTCACATAAATAAATTCACACATAGAAGAATTTTAAAGTTGATTTTTCAAATGATGAAAACTTAAAACAGTAGAGCAGTTAAGAAGTAAGGCGAAAAGTTACATTAAAAAGTAATAATGTGAGGGTGTAGCAAAAACTAACTTAAAGATCAACTACCAAGACTTATCAAAAAGTTGAGGGAGTATTTGATAACCAGCACTTGAACAGATAGTTTATGCGACAGATTAAAAAGTTTATTACAACGAGTTAGGGATATTAAAGTGAAACATGCGAAAGTAGTTAAAAAGGTAATTTGGGATGTTATCCTTGAAGAAAATCACGAAGGATAGAAGTGGGGAGATGGTGAAGTAGCTTTTGCATGATAGCACTTCAGCAAAGTAGAATCACTACAGAGTTCAAAACGATTCAGTACTTGCCAGAATAAATGCTTTGGTTTGATCGAACAGGAAGCAGCTTTCGACAGATTCTTTAAAAGAAAATCAAAGTTATTGAAGACAGGTAAAAGGTGGATATGAAAAAGCCTTATTAAGTAGTGAAGATCTCGGAAAAATGGGTGAAGCCTTTGATGAAAAATCAATCAGTTTAGAAGAGCAAGTATCAACCGCTGTTGAAAAGCTATGACAGGCAATTCCAAGCTACAAACTTTGGAGATAAGCAAGAATAGAAGTTGAAGCAACAAAGCAAATTCAAGCAGTTAATCTAGAAATAAGTAAAGAGTAGAATAGAAACAACAAAACAAATTCAAGCATTATCTGATCGAGTTAACAACATACGAGATATTTCAAATAATGAAACAGTTGTAGAACTTAGAGGACTCAGTTAACGGTGCTACTAGCAAAGTTACAGAACTTGAGAACTAGTATTACTAGAGAATTTACAGCCGTTAAGAGATGAAGATGGTTTGAGTGCTAGTTAAAGCTGAGTTTCACAAAAGATGTAGATGGCTTAACAAGTAAAAGTTAGTTCCCTTGAGGAATATATATCAAGATGGCACAAGAACTGAAAGCTTGAAAGCAATGGGTATCAACGTGATACTGCTAATCAATTAAGCTGAGAGCGAACTGAAATCAATAGAATAGTTGATGCTAAAAGGTTATATTAATACAGAATTTAGTAGTAAGTTCAATGATAACGCACAAGGTATCAATAGAAACTAGAGCACTTAGAGCAACCTAAAAGAATCAGAGACGGGAGTAAGAACAGCTAATTTACAAATTTGGGTTCACAAATAACACTAGCTAACCAACTGACTACTGAAAGACGTAACATTGAAAGTTGGGTTAATGAGAAAGGTTAGCATACATACATTCTGTTGTGGAAAATAAAGTTCAGGAAACAGCTAATAGTTTTAGTCGAGAATCAGTAATTATTAGAAAGCATTCCTACAAGTGTTGGTGGCAGAAACTATATAACTGATAGTGAGAAACTAATAATAAATTCAGGTGGTACGAACTGGGAAAAACAGTTGAAAACGGAACTTTAGTTTACTAAAGTTAGAGCTACTGAAAGTACTGGTATTTGGACACAAATTATGCCATTTTTGAAAGATAATTTGTTTCAAAATGAAGTATTGACATGGATGTCACAGATGTTAAGGGGCGAGTAAAAATATTTCTTTTTAACAAATGTGGGACAAGAAACTATGAGTTTAAAGGAAAGAGTAGATATTACCACACAGTGGCAAAAGAATATCCTATACATTTACAAATAAAATACACACAACACTATGCTATATGTTCTATCAAATGATAGAACATGTTCTCCTGGAGATAAAGTTTATGTACGTTTACCTCAAAACTTGAAATGGGAAAGTATTGCAACAGACTGGACACCAGCCCCAGAGGACAATAATGCTTTGTTAAAACACAGAGTTTTCTAATAAGTTCAATGAAAATGCTAGAGGTAGTTACCAACCAATTGAAACCTTAGAAATTACAAAAATCAAGACGGTGCAAGAGTTGCTATATGAGATTTGGGTTGCAAAATAACACAGCTCAATCGACTTGCTGCTGGAAGAAATATCGAAAAGGTGGGTTAACGACAAGGGTTATGCAACAACACTGTTGTTGAGAACAAAGATGCAGGAAGCAGCTAATAGTTTTGAGTCGAGAAACTCGGGTAGATAGTGAAATAGTATTCCAACTAGTATGAGGAAGAAACATATATACCTAATTCTAACTTTTGCTAAGATATGAAAAACTGAGATGGCTAGATTAAATAATAGTGGTCTAAATTGGCAAAAAGGACACGCTATCTATCATTTTGGTAGAGGTTTCATATATGGGGACGCTAACGGAGATTATAAAAGGCTTGGGAACTGTAGTGTTTAATTTAACAGCAAAACAAGGTGAGAAACTAACCTATCAACTGGATTTAGGATGATGCATTAAATAACAATGCTACTTTTATCTATAGGTTTACATTATGTAGTTGATAATGATATAGTTTCACAACAATGGCAACAGTTAGATTTAGCAACACAAAGATTTTGAGGTTAGGAAATATAAACGCATTTCAAAAACGTTCACAGTTAGTAGCTGATATGAATAAATGTAGGCTAATGATACACGCTCAAAATAATAAACTTATCAATTTTTATATTGATAATATTAAACTAGAAAAAGGAGATATCGCTACAGACTGGACACCAGCTCCACTGAAGATGCTAGAACAAAATAGCAAAATGGAGTTAAACACGTGAAACAGCTTACCAATCAAACTTTAAATGCAGTTACTAGCACACTAAAGCGATACTGTAAGGCACGCACAACTTCGAGATAGGGCTGATGGAGTTGATTTGAAGGCTCAAAACAAAGAGTTTTCAACGGAAGAGGCAACATGAGTATTCTTTCTGATTGGTCAGAGTAGCCAAGCAATGACTGATGGATTAGTAATCTCACCCAGCTAATGAGAATTTGGTTCAGAGAGAGAATATGAGATACTTTCATCTTAAATGTTAGAAATGGTGTTTTAAATAGGATTTATGGAAGTAATATTGAGTTTAGTAGGCGAATATCAATTCAAAGTTGCTATAATTGATTTTGATACACACCTACACTTAATCAGCATCAATACATGTGAAGTATAAAAGATGGAACAGATAGTTGGTTTAATTCAGAATTTCCAACACCTAGTACATAGCACACTTTAGAAACAAGTACTTCTGTAAAAGTACAAGTGGAATCGAGAAAAGAAATTGAATATATAGAACCTTTAGTTTTTCAAAATAAATGGAGCGATTTTTATAGATTTCATTTGATTAGTTTGTAGGTATAAAGAAAAGTGCAGAATTAATCGTTGATGGATTTCAATCGAGGGTCGACAAAATTAAAGAAGCTGAAACATTGGAAACTGGCTACCACTTTCAGGCAGGCAGTATCACTTCAGAGATTATTGCTGCTAACGCTGTTAGAAGCTAACGCATATATTGATAGATGATGGGTTGATACAAATAGCAGTGACACCTCAATGCTTTCGTTTCTAAACTTTGGGCTGCGACGCCTTTCATCAGAAGTTTAAAACTGTTAAAATTTTCAACAACTCAATTAGATATGACAACTGGCTTTCAGCATATACAGGAGATATTGGAGGATTCAGGTGGTAAGAACCCGAACCAGCACTGGAGATTTCTGGCCCACAGAGTTCGAATAACTGTAACTAATGGATTAAAACCCAAGGTCACAATATTGGAACACGTGGTGCTCAAATTTGGGCAGCATGGAGAATGATTGGAATAGAGCGGAGTTCTAATGCATGGTGGGTTGATGGACAAGGTAGAATGAATTGTATTCGGCTACATTTTATGGTGGATTACATGTGTATAATACTTGCCAGACTTGCAATACTCACGGTCCAAGATATTCAAGGAGATGCGAATAGTTACGGAGCTAAAACTACTGTTAGTTTGGTGGTCACAGAGTGTAGCAGGGGTTAAAAGGATTCAGTATCGATAGACGTTTCAAAACTAATATTACGACCAACTAAAAGTTAAGGCAGTAGATTTACTTAATAATAAAATTGAAATGGTTGGAGTTTAATTGGGAGAAAGATAACAAATTCGAAAAATCGGAGCTATTGCCCAACAGGTTCCATCAGTAGAAGAAACCCTTGTTGTTAAGATGTGGATTCTAAGCAGTGCACGTGATTGTTTAAGAATTTAGTTGCTATGACGCTGTACTTATCTGAATTAAAGAAGCAGTACAAGTGTCAGAAAGAAAATAACCAAATTACAAATTGGAAGGAAATAATCAATGGATAATCAATTGCAAACCCAATAGACTTAATCCTTTACAAGAATTAAAGTGACAATGCAATTAGCTCATTATAAAAGTGGCTTACAATAGCAACTAATGAGGCTAGAAGCTAAAGAGAAAAGAGCTTAGAATTACTAAAGATGAGAGAAGTAAAACAGATGAGGAGGAACTAATAATATGCAAAGCTTTAGAAATTTCAGTTAAAACAACCTAATCCAACAGCAGGTGGATATAAGAGCGTAAAACGTGTATTTTAATACGTAAAATACTGGAGGAATTTATTTTAACGGTAATATTATTGAATTACCAGGAAATTTGCAACTGCTAGTGACGCAGAGACACTAGAAGAAATTAGAAAACAAATTGCCAGATTCAGATGTACACAGGAGAAACAACTCCAGCACTGGTTGCTGAATAACCACACAACCTATAATAAGCAAGTTGGTATTTTATTGCGAAGGTAACAAAGAAGATGTTGACTGAACAGTGAGAAAGCGTGTAACTAAGCTTTTCGCTTCAAAGAGTGAACAAAGGTAATGATAAAAGTACTAGCCAGCGTTACTTTTAGACGTGTTAAGGTCCAAAACAAATCACATCTAACAAAGATAAAATTATCAATGCATTTTGATGAGTTTTGACAGGATTAACACGGATTATTCAGTGGGTGAAAAGTTTAAAGATTTGGTATGCTGAAAACTATATGAGGTTATCGTGGACCACACAGGTGTTGTTGAGTGGGTGCCAAACGTTGAACCAGCTAGAAATATAAAGAAATCACCTTTAGCGCACTGAAACACGAAGAACAGTTGAAGATGTAGCGTACTACATAGCTAAAATTTACAGCCGGTGGAAGCATTAGCAAAAGTGGTCAGAAGCAGTTGTGGAACCAATTATCGCAAGACGATGAAGGAGAAGAAGAACATGAGAATCACAGGAGAAAATATGCAACAATCTATCACAGCGAGATAATTAAGATGAAATTTGAAAATTATAAAAACATGCAAAATTTAAACAAAATGATTAATGGTACAAACTCACATGAGAATGGATTAGTACAGAGGTTGAAACTTTAGAACAAATTGCCACCTAGCACTTTGAGCTTACGTGATGGTTAGGTTAGCAGTTTGAGGAATTCAAGCGAAAAAGAAGCAGAAATTAAAGGCAGTTGAAGAGGTGGGCACACCTAAAGAAGTTGTAACGGAAGTACCAAAGAAGTCGTGTTACTCCCGCTCGTAGGTGAGGCAACCAAAGTGGAGGAAGCTCAAAAAGGTAGTCACTGCAACAGCAACAGTAAGTGAAACACCAAAGATAATACTGAGATCAGAAGAAAGAAAAGAGGAAGCATGCAGAATAGCATGTTGTTCTTCTAATCAGAGGTGAGTCCTAAATGACAAACTATATTTTACAGACGAAATTCATATTGCAACTTTTACCATGACTATTATTCCATTAGTTGAGATGTGGTTTGACAACAGTAGCAAACAAATAGCCGAGAGCAATTTGAAGAAAATTTAAAGTGAGTAGAGTAAAGTACGCGAGATGAGACAGAAAAAGCAATTTGAAGTTTAAATAAGGAGTAAAGTACACAGGATAAAGTGGATGAAGTAACACAAATGAGTCCTACATAATCATTGATTCTAAGCCAAGAAGAAGTATAATCGTATAAGGCTGCACAAGAATTTAGTGAAGCGATGGAAGCGTGGATATACCACAGAGTGAAGACTTATCAGAATTAAGTGGACTGTATAAGAGTTATCAGGAAATAGGTGGAAATGGTAAAATTGAAACCTTATTTAACAGATTTAAAACATTACCTATACACAAATAGGAGGACAAACAAATGGAACAATTATAAGAATTACAAACTCAGCGTTAGTTTTTAATAATAACGCTTTTTAGGAATGTTAGGGAAGTTTTGAAGAGTCAAAATTCTTCCCTAATGAGATAGATACCTAACATTTTAGGAGTGTTAGGTGGACTGATTGGAACTATTTTATTTAAAGATCCAACAGCAATTACATTAGGATTTATGCGGTTGGTTTACATCAGTCTTACAAACAGACTGTGGGAAAAAGATACAACAAACAAAAGCGGAGGGGATAAATAAATGGTTAGAACAAGTGAGAGTATAAAACGAGGTAAAACGAATAGCGAATTTAGGAATCGGAGAGCCAAGATGGAGCTATGGAACACAATGTGTTGATGAACCGAACTATCTGTCAGTATTGTTTTTCGAGCCTTATGGGGAAATGCTATTGATTTACTAAATAGTGCAGCTGCATTAGGATATACAGTTGAGTATAATGAGGCTGGGAACTTAGATAGTAAACCTAGAGCAGGAGCAGTATTTGTAATGGATACTACTTATATCTACAGGACATCCGTTCGGACATACTGGAGTAGTAATGAGAGATAGTGATGGTTATACTATGAAGACTATCGAACAAAACGTTGATGGCATGCGCAGATAGCTTATATGTAGGTGGGCCAGCACGATATATGGAACGTAATTTTGACGGTATCGTTGGTTGGTTCTACTTTCCAACAGATGATACAGAAGCTGGAGAAGTTAAATTAAATACTGATTTACAGTCTTTACCAACAGTACGTGTATATACTGTAGGGAGTAGAAAAACTTAATATCAGAAATGTACCATCTCTAAATTCAGAAGTAGTAGGGGTTTACGAAAATGGAGAAGAGTTTAACTATATGGAATTTTGTTATGCAGAAGGATAAGAATGGTCATCTTACATCTCTAATAATGGAGAAAGACAGTTACGTAGCATCTATGAACTAGAAACTGGAGATACTCACGGAACGTGGAGAAAAATAGATTGATTTTAAAATCAAGTCATGTTAAAATGAAAGGTACCTTCGATTAGTATTAATATATAATACTATATTCTAGATGCCTTACTAATAAGTAGGGCTTATATGCAATTTTTAAAAATTTTAGAAAATAACTATTGACTATATATCGATTAAGTGATATACTTTACAAATGTAAGTTAATAGAGAGATAAATAAAACCTCTTAAAGAAAGAAGGTTTATATATGGTTGATAAATTAATTAAAGAAATAGAAGAACTATTAAATAGTGAAATTAGTAGTTACAAAATAGCAAAAAGATTCTGGAGTCTCATATTCATTGATATCTGATTACAGAAATAGTAAAAAGAAAAATAGAGAATATGACACTCACAAGTAGCAAATAAATTAATCAGATATACGAGAGATCTAAAAATGAGAAATTATGATAAAAATGATGATAGTTGTTAATGAGTTAGTATTAGAAGAGGAAACAGCAGTGACCTGGACAGAAGAAAAATCTAACGACTGTACTTGTTGCTATTCAGTAGATGAGTTAGAAAGGTCATTTTAGGAAATATGAATGAAGATGAATATGAAAGACTAGTATTTCAAGTAGACTATGAAGATGAAGATAGATCATATCAATTTTTATATGAGTGAATATAAAGCGGTATTAGACGGAGATAAGTTCACTCTAGATTGTTTACACAATACAAGATAAAAATTAAGCCCCCAAAATAAAGGGGCTTTTTGTGAAATAAAAATTGCGCAAAAAGCATTAAAAATACTTACAAAAATGTTCATTTTATAAACTTATAGAATGAGTATCTAAAAGGTTGTAAATGCTATTAGAATAGTATTTAAAGATATTTAATGAGTTTTCTATCGAATTTAAAAATTGATTATTTTTGATATGAGCCATATATAGATAATAATTTATTAAAATATTACTGCTTTCGCAGAGGAATTAGTGATAATAACCTTTAATGTATATCTTCCTAATAAAGTATATAAAAATATAAGTCTGGAAAACAGAGATGCAACTTCTAAAATATTTGTAAATGTAGAAAATTTAATCATTAGTAGTAATGATGAGATGGAGTTGATGAAGCTGAGATAGGTAATCTTAAAATAGCTACTGATAATAAAAAGGTACAGATTACAAAGGATACTATAAAATAAAGCGGTTATTGAAACTAAAAATAATACAAAAATTATAGTAGATGAAACTAAAGTGAACTCTATGGATTTGGTAACAGATGCGGTGATATCTGCTAAGATAATAGGCAATAAAGAAGATTATCAAATTAATTACAGCAAGAATACAACGAGCTGCTAAGGAAAAACAACAGCAATTCTCAAATAAAGGAAAGGTTGAAATTAGCTTTTATTTAAATTAGAGTCTGAGTTTTTCGAGATATTAAATAAGAGATGGATTTATTGTCCATCTCTTATAAAAATTTCCCATATGAAATTTTCTAATTTTCTTTCTATCTTTATCGCTCATCTGAATATGTCTATTTTTAATTTCTGAATTATGTTTTCTAGTCATTTTAGAAACACTTTTGTTTCCTATCTTTTAGCTCTTTTGATAAACATATGACAGTCTCTTAGAATAGCTCGCACCCGAGAGTAGTATCACGTTCATCGTTATCATCACTCCCAACCATAAACATCTACAAAGTGATCGATTCTTATCCGAGTCTCATCCATTGATCAGCACGTTGCCCAGTTTTTGTATAAACTATACTGATAGGTGGTTCTTCTTTTTATATGTTCTTTTGCACGAGTTAGAATAGGCATCAAATCACAGCAGACGATGTAATTATTTCCTCCTGCGTATTCACGTAACATATCGATTAGACATACGTTCAGTAGGGAAGGTAGAGCTTTTTATTAAGTTATATTCTTTCATACGAGTAGATTATAACCATCAATAAATGGGGTAGTTGTCTTTTTCATAGCTCCTTTAATAATTTAATTAATTACTTTCTCATATTAACATGCTCAATACCCGCATCTAAATATATTTTATCATTAACTCGTTGTAACCTAATGATTTGTAATACAATAACTTC